>ERZ773005.107-NODE-107-length-77005-cov-5.651293_pt1 | contig 77005 bp, 70 predicted proteins | sample MGYA00580666_ERZ773005 | MGnify/ENA primary metagenome ERZ773005 (study PRJEB29015, sample SAMEA2737999) | human oral metagenome | biome: human oral; feature: human-associated habitat; material: dental | place: China | collected 2061 ...
CTTGCCCGACGGAATCGGGAATACAATAACTTTCCCATGCGTCCTTTAGGCTGGAAATCTCCCCGCGAATTCCTGCGTGATTGCTTCCTCAATGTGTAACATATGTTTGACAAACCCACACTTTGCCCGCCTGCGTGCTCCGGTTTTTTTCCCTGTGGATCTAGTGGATAGGCTTTTTCCGTAAACGTCCGCCCACAATGTCGTGAATCTGATGGATCGTCACGAACGCCTCCGGATCTTCCTCCAAAACGACCTCTTTCAGCTTTCCCATTTCCAGACGGGTAACGACCGAATACAATATCTCGCGATCCTCACCCGTGTAGCCGCCCGCTCCGTGCAGAATCGTCACGCCTCGTCCCAGCCGGTGCAGGAGCGCCGCCGCCACTTCTTCGTTATGATTGGTAACGATCATAACCGCGTAAGACTCGTCCAGGCCTTTAAGCACAACGTCGATCATCTTGGAAATGACGAAATACGCAACCAGCGAATACATGGCCTTATCCCAGCCGAAAAGGAAACCCGCCGCGGAAAGGATAAAAAGATTGATGAACATGACGACTTCGCCGACGGAAAATACCGTTTTGCGGTCTAAAGTGATGGCGACAATCTCCGTCCCGTCGAGAGATCCTCCCGCCCGCATAATCAGCCCTACCCCGATCCCGTCGATAATACCGCCGAAAATGGCCGCCAAGAAATAATCCTGTGTAATCTGTTGCACGGGATTAAAGATCTCCGACCACAGCGATAAACAGACGATCGCCACCCCCGTGGCAATCGTAAAGCTCTTGCCAAGCTGACGGTAACCGATATAAAGGAACGGCAGGTTCAGCCCCACCATGAATACGCCCAGCGGCAATCCGGTAACCGCTGACATCATAATGGAAACGCCCACCACGCCGCCGTCGATGATCTGGTTGGGGATGAGGAAAATTTCCAAACCGATCGACGCGATGATCGCCCCGATGATGATCGTCAGATACTTGCCGATATAGCCGCGCAGCTTGCGTCGCGGCAAAGCTTTTCGTCGCGCCGCCGATTCCGCCGCTGACGCCGTTATAAACTCCGGCGCGTCTCCCATAGAATCTCTTCCCTTCCTGAAATATTCCGCAATCGCAGCCCCTTGCCACGCCGCCAGGAAACAGCGTCAGGCGTGCTTTTCGCGCCGCATGCCGCCTGCCCCGTCAATGAAATCATCGGATCCCATTATCCGCTTCAGGCGATGCGCCTCGCGCCTCCAGCGCTTCGTTTGTGCTGCCCATCCGATAGCCCGCCAGATCGAGCGTCACATAGGTAAAGCCCACAGCGCGCAACCGGCGAACGATTTCTTCCCGATGCGCCAAAAGCTCCGAAAATGCCGCCGGCTCCGCCTCGATTCGCGCCAGCGCGCCATGGCAGCGCACGCGAAGCTGCCCCGTTACAAAGGAGCGCACCGCATTTTCCGCCGTCTCAACCGCCGCCAGGCGCGCCGGTGTCAAAGCCAGCCCGTACGCTACCCGGGATGCCAGGCAGGCCGCGCTGGGCTTATCCCAGACTGAGAGGTTCCATTCTTTCGCCTGTTGACGAATCCGCGCCTTGTCCCAGCCCGCCTCCAGAAACGGCGATACGATCCGCGGCGCCAGCTCAGAAAGCGCCCGCATCCCCGGCCGATAGTCCTGCCGGTCATCCATATTGCTTCCCTCCGCCACATAGCGAAAGCCTGCCTGCTCCGCCCAGGCAGCGAGCTTAGAAAAACGCCCCTGTTTGCAGTAATAACAGCGCTCCTCATCGTTTGCCGTCAGCCGCGGATCGTCAAGATCATGCACCTCGAGCTCGACGTGGCGTATGCCGACAGCTTTCGCCAAACCGCGCGCTGCCTCACGTTCCTCCGCCGCCAACAGCTCCGATACCGCCGTTACCGCTACCGCCCGCTCATTGAGCGCCAGCACCGCCGCTTTCGCCAGCGTAGCACTGTCCACCCCGCCTGACAAAGCGACCGCCAGACTCCTGTAGCTGCGGATCCGTTCCAGAAATTCCCCCGTCGTATCCACGACCGTCAATCGCCCAAACGGCGCTCCAACTCGGAAAGCGCCGCCCGGCGCACCTTCTTGAGCGGTACGCCATGCTCCTTCGCCAGCCGCCGGCAATCTTCATACTCCGCCGACAAAGCTACGATCTGTCCCTTATAGGCGCTGATTTTACAGGACACCTCGCCGTAGGGCGTCGTTACCATCGCCGTGCGTCGCACCGCTTCATAGCGGCGCTCGATCGGCGTCACCCGCAGGCCGATGCTCGTCGTTTCCTGCAGGACAATATCCGCGCAGCATTCTCGGTATTCCTCGTCCACCAACACAGACAGCATTACCGCCGGGCGGTTCTTTTTCATGAGGATTGGCGTCGCCCAGACGTCGAGCGCCCCATTCTCCAGCAGGCGCTCGAAAACATAGCCGTAGTCCTGCGGGTTCATATCGTCGATATTCGTTTCCAACAGATACCGCCGCTCTTCGCGCTGCCCTTGATACTCGCCCACGTACACGCGCAACACGTTTGGTGTATCGAGCTCCCATGTCCCCGCGCCGTAAGCGATCTTCTCCGTCTGAAACTCCGACGGCAAATTTTCCGCGTATTCAGCCAGAGCCTGAAGTACTGCGGCCCCGGTCGGCGTCGTCAATTCCCGTTCTTCCTCATTATGATAAAAAGGAATCCCCCGTAAAAGCTCCGCCGTCGCCGGCGCCGGAACCATCATCCTGCCATGGGCACAGTTTACGTAGCCGCTCCCCGTATTGACCCGGGAAGTAAAAACTTTATCGATCTCCAGATATTCGAGCGCCAGCGCCGTGCCGACAACATCAACGATCGAATCCACCGCGCCGACCTCATGGAAATGCACTTCGTCCACCGGCCGTCCGTGAATTTTTCCCTCCGCCTCCGCGAGGCAGGTAAAAATCGCCATCGCCTTTTTCTTTACCGCGTCCGACAAAGCCGAATCTGTAAGCAGCCGTCGAATCTCCGCCATCGCTCTCGACGTGCTCTCTTTCTCTTCCGCGCCGTTCGGCGTTTCAACCTCCACATACGGCGCTTGGATCCCGTTACGGCTTACGCTCGAAACATTCAGCTTGAATTCCGACGCGGGAAGAAGTTTTTCCAGTTCTTCTTCTAAATGCTTTTGCGGCACCCCCGCTTGAAGAAACGCCCCCAACAACATATTGCCGCTGATCCCGGAAAAACAGTCCAGATATATCGCTTTCATTTTCTCACCTCATCGCGTTGATCCGACTGGCCAGAACGCCCGCACCGAATCCGTTGTCGATATTCATGACCGCTACCCCCGCGGCGCAGGAATTGAGCATAGCGAGAAGCGCCGACAAACCGTGAAAGCTGGCCCCATAGCCGACGCTTGTCGGCACGGCAACGACCGGTTTCGACGTCAGGCCTCCCGCCACGCTGGCTAACGCCCCTTCCATCCCCGCCACAACAATCAGCACATTTGCCGCGCGGATCTTCTTTTCGTGGGCAAACAGACGATGAATCCCGGCAACGCCCACATCATAGCAGGTATCGACGGCATTTCCCATAAGCGCCGCTGTCAGTTCCGCTTCCTTAGCCACGGGAATATCGCTCGTTCCCGCCGTCAGCACCAGGATCCGCCGCGTCGGATCGGGGTCGGGCGCGGCGCGTTTAATATAGACGATCCGCGCCGTTTCCTCGTAGGTCGCCTCGGGCATCGCCTTTCGCACGGCGGCGGCCTGCTCCGGCGATACGCGCGTCGCCATCACGCTCCGCGTGCTCTCCGCCGCCAGCCGCGTCATAATCGCCGTCACCTGCTCCGCCGTCTTTCCCTCCGCGTAAATGACCTCGGGAAATCCCTGCCGCAGCTCCCGCTGGTGGTCGATATGCGCAAATCCCATATCCTCAAAAGCCAGCTTTGAAACTGTTTCTACTCCCTGTTCGAGAGTCATTTCGCCCCTCTGACAGCGTTCCAAAAGCTGACGAATTGCTTCTTTATCCACCTCGACGCACCTTCCTTTAATAATACGCCACGTTTTCCCGGCCCCATTTTTCGCCACGGGCAAAAAACAAGGAGACCGATCCCGCATCCCCACCGCCGAAAATCCCTGTGGCGCTGAGTCGATTAAATGGATCAAGCCCCCTGCAAATCGTCTATATAGAAGTAACGCGTACAGCTGAGGTTCAAGCCTCTCCTTCATCGAGCGGCGTCATCGGCTGCGGCGCAACGCCCTGCGGCGGCGATGGTTCTACCGGCGCTTGGTTCAGCGCCGCCTTCGCCTGCTGCAAAGTATCCAGCCCCTGCTCCAGCGTCGTCATCGAATTACCGAGATGCGCCAGTATATGGTCAAAAACCTGATTCGCGTACTGATTCGCCTGATCGCATCGCTGCTGTGCTGCCTGCATCGTGCGCTCCAGGATCTCCTTCTCCTGCGCCTGCGCCTGCGATAAAATCAGCGTCGCCTTTTCCTCCGACTGCTTTACTACGCTGCTCTCATTCACCAGCCGATTCGCGTATTCTTTCGCCTGCTCGACGATGCGCTGCGCCTCGTCCCGCGCGTCGGAAAGGATCGTATCCTTTTCCTGCATGACCTGCTCTGCCCGCTGCAGCTCCAGCGGCAGTTCATTGCGCAGTTCATCAACGAGCCGGATAAGCTCCGGTTCCTCGATCAGGCATTTGTTCGTAAAAATAACATGACTGCCGTCTACGACAAGATTCTCAATGTCATCTAAAATGTTGCTTACCGCCATCTGTAACCAGCCCGCTTTCTATGTCGCTTTTCCACTCATAAGCCTCAGCCGCGCCGCTCGTCCCGCGCTCCTTCCGCCGCTACTTTCCGACGGATCGCTTCCTCAACGCAGGGCGGCACCAGCCCATGGACATTACCCTTGAAGAGCGCCAGCTCCCGGATGCCCGAAGAGCTGACGAAATAATACTCCTGGCTCGTCAGGATAAAAATCGTCTCTATATTTTTATCGAGATGCTTGAGCGTCTGCGCCTCCTGCATCTCGTACTCAAAATCCGTCACCGAGCGCAGCCCGCGCACAATGACGCTCGCCTGCTGTTCCCGCATGAAATCCGTCAGCAGCCCCGAAAAAGAACAGGCGCGAAGATTCGCGATATGCGGCGTCGCCTCCCGGATCAGCGCGACCCGCTCCTCGACGGGAAGCCACGGCTGTTTGCGGATATTATGAAACACACTGACGATGATCTCGTCGAACATCTTACTGGCGCGTTCGAAAATATCAATATGTCCGCAGGTAACGGGATCGAAACTGCCCGAGCAAACCGCTCTTACCATGGTTACGCCTCCTGTGCCGCGCCGCGCGGAGCGAAAATGCTGACCTGCGTCGTCCGCCCATAGCGCTGATTACGTTGGCAGGCGAGAACGGTCAGCTCGGGGACATCGTTTTCCGTCGCCCCATGTTCGACGACGATTAGCGCCTCCGGCGAGAGAAGGGGCAAGTGATCCAGCGCTTGAAGGGTTCTTTGCCAGAGTCCCTTCCCATAGGGCGGATCGCAAAACACCAGATCAAACGGAGCATCCCCCCCGCGCAGTCGGTTCAAAGCCGTGAAAACGTCCGCCTGCTCGATCCGCGCTCGATCCAAAAGATGTGTATGAACCGCATTTTCCCGGATCAAAGGCGCCGTCGCTCGATCCACAAAAACCGCCTCTGCCGCGCCCCGTGACAACGCCTCCAGGCCAAGATTTCCCGTCCCCGCGAAAAGATCGAGAACCCGCCGTCCCTGAACCCGGCGCCCCAAAATATTGAACAGCGACTCTTTAATACGATCTGCCGTCGGTCGCGTCGCAATCCCCCTTGGCGTTTTGAGCCGAGCGCCCCGCGCCGTTCCCGTAATAATACGCATACCGTCGTCCTCCGCTCACCGCCGTTTGGGGAGAAATTTTCGCCAGACAACGCCATTTTCCATGAAATCGTTTTTATTTTACCATATTTTTCGCATTTCGTGAACTAAAAAGGAAGAAAAGTATAGCGCCATCCATCGCAGAAAATAAATTCTCCCTGAAAAAGCACCCCCTGCGGGACCGCGGATCGGTCCCGCAGGGGGGATGACTATCCGGAAACGTCCGCCGCGAATACTTGCCCTTGCGCGGCGGGCGCCGTCGCTTTATACTATAACCGTATCTTACGAGGAGGCTTTGCCATGATGCCAGAGAGCAAAAAACGCGGCTCGCATTTTTTCCGGGCGCTTTTTACTTCGACCTTTCTCATCAGTGCTTTTACCGTGGGAGGCGGCTTTGTCATCATTCCCCTCTTGAAAGCCAAATACGTGGACGAATACGGCTGGCTTGACGACAAGGAGACCCTTGATCTCGTCGCGATCGCCCAGTCCATGCCCGGCGTCGTCGCCGTGAACGCTTCCATCCTTCTGGGCTACCGTATGGCAGGATGGCGCGGGGCGCTCGTTTCTCTTACCGCCACGGTTTTGCCGCCGCTTATCACTTTATCGCTGATTTCCGTCGCTTACGACGCCTTTGCCGCGAATCCTTATATCAAGCTGCTCCTTAAGGGAATGCAGTGCGGCGCCACGGCGCTCATCGTCAGCGTCGCCTTTGATCTTCTTTTTAAGCAGCTGAAAAAGCGGCTTCTTTTGCCGCTTGTTATTCTTTTCGGCACCTTTTCCGCTAATTTATTTTTTAACGTCAATATTATGCTTCTTGTACTTATCGACGGTCTTCTCGGCCTTTTTTTCCTGCGTGATCAGAAATATAACTGAAAGGAGGCGCGCGGATGATTTATTGCCTGCTCTTTTGGGAGTTTGCCAAGGTGGGCCTTTTCTGCGTGGGGGGAGGATACGCCTCCATGCCGCTCATTGAGGCGAGCGTCGTTGATACTTACCACTGGCTGACGCTCAGCGAATTCGTCGACATCTTCACTATCTCGCAGATGACGCCTGGCCCCATCGGCATTAACGCGGCGACTTTCGCCGGCATGAAGGTGGCGGGCATCGGCGGAGCCGTCGCCGCGACCCTCGGCTTTGCCGCCCCCTCGCTTGTCCTCGGAATTCTTTTGGCGCGGCTTTTTTTCCGCTACGGCGATATCGGCCCTATCCGCGGCGTACTGAACGGCCTGCGTCCCGCTGTCGTCGCCCTCATCATCGCCGCCGGGGTCAGCTTCGTCCTCCTGGCGCTGTGGAACACGGAAACGATCCCGGCGGACTGGAGCGGCGTCGATTGGCGCGGCGCTCTTATCCTCGCTCTCACGCTTCTCGCGGTGCGCCGCAAGGTCGGCGTCGTCAAGCTGCTTTTCGGTTCCGGTATCCTGAGCGTCGTCCTGGGTCTAATCAGCTGAATTTCCCACTGCGGCCCGGCCATTTTACCAACCTTTTCGAGACAAAATGGCTCGGATGCCAGAAAAGAAATGCCCCGCGCAAAGGCAGGGCATTTTTTCGTTGATCCGGAAATCAGTCAAACGACTTTCCGGATCTTCGTTATTATCGTTTCATGGAATGTACCGCTTTCAGACGCGCCATCGCCCGTTGGAGCGCCAGCTCGGCGCGCTCGATGTCGATGTGAGCGTTCTCGCGCGGCGCGACGTGGAAGCTATGAATCCGCTCTTTCGCCCGCTCGTAGGCTTTCTGTGCCCGCAGCTCGTCGATCTGAATGGGAAGCTCCGCGCAGGACGCTAATATCGTGATTTTATCCCGCTGGACTTCCATGAAGCCGCCCGCCACCGCGATAAGCTCCTCGCGATCGACCAGCTTGACGCGCATCGCGCAGGGCAAAATCCCGGCGATCATCGGCATATGATGCGGCAATATACCCAGCTCGCCCGCTTGTGAGCGGACGACAAGCATATCGATATCGGCCTGATAGACCACCGCGTCCGGAGAAATTACCTCCAGCTTGATCGTAGGCATGGGATCATGCCTCCTCTTCCTTCAGCTTCCGCGCTTTCGCCACTGCCTCGTCGATCGTTCCGACCATGTAGAAGGCGTTCTCGGGCATATCGTCGTGCTTACCTTCGAGGATTTCCTTAAAGCCGCGCACCGTTTCCTTGAGCGGAACATACTTGCCGGGCTGGCCGGTGAACTGCTCCGCCACCGCGAAAGGCTGCGAGAGGAAGCGCTGAATTTTGCGCGCCCGGGCAACCGTCAGCTTATCAGCATCGGAAAGCTCCTCCATGCCTAAGATGGCGATGATGTCCTGCAATTCCTTGTACTTCTGAAGCACTGCCTGCACCCCGCGGGCCACTTCATAATGCTCCTCGCCGATAATGTTCGGATCGAGGATGCGCGACGTGGAATCCAGCGGATCCACGGCCGGATAAAGACCCAGCTCGGCAATCTGGCGCGACAGAACCGTCGTCGCGTCAAGGTGCGTAAACGTCCCCGCCGGCGCCGGATCGGTGAGATCGTCGGCCGGGACGTAAACCGCCTGCACCGACGTAATGGAGCCTTTGTTGGTCGAGGTGATGCGCTCTTCCAATGCGCCGATATCCGTCGTCAGCGTCGGCTGATAGCCGACGGCCGACGGCATACGGCCTAGGAGTGCGGAAACCTCGGAGCCGGCCTGAATGAAGCGGAAAATATTATCGATAAAGAGCAGCACGTCCTGCCCCTCGATATCACGGAAATATTCCGCCATCGTCAGCCCCGTGAGGCCGACGCGCATACGAGCGCCCGGCGGCTCGTTCATCTGGCCGTAGACCAGCGCCGTCTTGCTGATAACGCCCGACTCTGTCATTTCCGTCCAGAGATCGTTGCCTTCGCGGGTACGCTCGCCAACGCCGGCGAATACGGAATAGCCGCCGTGCTCCGTGGCGATGTTATGAATGAGCTCCTGAATGAGAACCGTTTTGCCGACGCCTGCGCCGCCGAAAAGGCCCGTTTTTCCGCCGCGCGAATAGGGCGCGATAAGGTCGACGACCTTGATTCCCGTTTCCAGGATCTGCGCCGAAGCGTCCTGTTCGTCAAATTTCGGCGCGGGACGATGAATCGACCAGAACTCCTTGTTGCCCACAGGGGCGGGATTATGATCAACCGTTTGCCCGAGGACGTTAAAGACGCGCCCCAGGCACTCCGGTCCCACCGGCACCTTGATCGGCGAGCCGGTGTCCTCCGCCTCCATGCCGCGCACCAAGCCGTCCGTCGAGCTCATCGCGATGCAGCGGGTAACGCTGTCGCCTAAGTGCTGCATGACCTCGACGACGAGGTCGATATCGATCTCACCGGATTTCCCCTTGATCGTGACCGCGTTCAAAATCTCGGGCAATTCGCCCAGAGGGAACTCGACGTCGACGACCGGTCCGATGACCTGTACTACCTTACCTTTAGCCAATGCTAGACCTCCTTACTTCAAGGCTTCAGCACCGCCCACGATCTCGCTGATCTCGCGGGTAATGTTGGCCTGACGTACTTTGTTATACTGCAAGTCCAGCTTTTTATTGAGTTCGGCGGCGTTATCCGTCGCGTTGCTCATCGCCGTCATGCGGGAGCTTAACTCGCTGGCCGCGGCCTGGAGCTGCGCCGCGTATATCATCGTGATCAAATACTGCGGCAAAAGATAGCCCATGACCTCGGGCGCGTTCGGCTCGAAAATATAGTCCGATGCGTCCATCTCGCTGTCCGCCGCCGCATCCTCCTCGGAAAACAAATCTTCGCTCTCCTCGGACGCCGCTTTCTCAGCTAAGCCTTCAAAGGGCAGGAGCTGGAACATTTCCGGCACCGAGTTAAGCGCCGAAACAAACCGGGTATAGACGATATGGACGACGCTGTATTCTCCGGACTGATAAAGCGCCGTGATCTCAGCTGCGATCGCCCGCGCCGTTTCAAACGTCGGCTTCTCGCTGATCCCGATGTAGTGCTTCACGATGTGATAGGCGCGGTTACGGAAATGCTCCTCCGTCTTGCGCCCGATCGTAATCAGGTCTGCCGCACCCTTATCCGGTATATGCGAAGCCGCCTCCTTGAAAACGTTGCTGGCGTAAGCACCGGCTAACCCTTTATCGGAAGCGATGATCAAAAACAGCTCTTTCCCGCCCGGATGACTTTCCAATAGCGGGTGCTTGAAGTCGCCGACATGCGCCGCAACGTTTTCGACAATCTCCGCCATCTTCTTCGCGTAGGGACGGTTCGCAATCGCGGCTTGCTGCGCCCGGCGCAGGCGGGCCGCGGCGACCATCTTCATCGCCTTGGTGATCTGCTGAATATTTTTGACGCTTTTAATACGCCGACGTATACTTTGTAAACTGGCCATTAAAATTCACCTCGCGTCATCATGCCATCTTATAAGGAATCGTTTCCTTGAACTCCTCGATAGCTTTTTTGAGCGCGGCTTCAATATTGTCGTCGAGCTTCTTTTCCGCAGCAATTTCCTTACCGATTTCCGGGTGATTCTGGTACATGAACTTCAAAAAGTCCCTCTGGAACGTAACGACCTTATCCACCGCGATATCCGCCAAATAGCCGTGAACCGCCGTGTAAAGCACCATGACCTGATCCTCTACGGCGAGCGGCGAATACTGGGCCTGCTTTAAGGTTTCAACCATACGGGCGCCGCGATCCAGCTGATCCTTCGTCGTCTTGTCGAGATCGGAGCCGAACTGGGCGAAAGCCGCCAGCTCACGATATTGCGCCAGATCAAGGCGCAGCGTGCCCGAGACCTGCTTCATCGCTTTGATCTGCGCGCTGCCGCCGACACGGGAAACCGAAAGACCGACATTGACCGCCGGCCGGATACCGGAATAGAACATTTCCGTTTCCAGCATAATCTGACCGTCGGTGATGGAAATAACGTTCGTCGGAATATAACCGCCCACGTCGCCGGCCAGCGTCTCGATGATCGGCAGGGCCGTTATCGAACCCGCTCCCAGCTGATCGGAGAGCTTCGCCGCCCGCTCCAAAAGGCGGGAGTGCAAATAAAAAACGTCGCCCGGATACGCTTCGCGTCCCGGCGGACGGCGGAGCAAAAGCGACATGGCGCGATACGCCGCCGCGTGCTTCGTCAAATCGTCGTAAACGCAGAGGCAGTGACCGCCCTTATACATGAAATACTCGGCAATCGAAACGCCGGCGTAAGGAGCGAGATATTGGAGCGGCGAACTGTCCGCTGCCGTTGCCGCCACGACAATCGTATATTCCATCGCGCCGTGATCCTGCAGGGTCTTAACCACCCGCGCCACAGTCGAAGCCTTCTGACCGATAGCGACATAGATACAGATACAATTCTGCCCCTTCTGATTGATAATCGTATCGACGGCGATCGCCGTCTTTCCGGTGCCGCGGTCGCCGATGATCAGCTCGCGCTGCCCGCGCCCAATCGGCACCAGGGCGTCGATGGGCTTAATCCCAGTCTGAAGCGGTTCATGAACGGACTTGCGATCCGCAATGCCCGGCGCCCGGTTTTCAACCGGCCGAAACTCCGTTGTCGCAATGGGTCCCTTCCCGTCGATAGGACGGCCCAAGGCGTCAACGACGCGGCCGATCATAGCTTCGCCGACCGGCACCTGCATGATGCGGCCGGTACGCTTCACCGTGTCGCCTTCCTCGATCTCGTTTTCACGGCCGAGGACAACGGCGCCAACATTGTCCTGCTCCAGATTGAGGACCATGCCGTATATATCATTGCCAAAATCGAGCAGCTCGCCAGCCATAGCCTTTTGCAGGCCGTGGATATGGGCGATGCCGTCACCGATTTCGATAACAGTACCAACATCATCGATCTTGAGGTCAACACTATAATGCCTGATTTGATCTTTGATGATAGCTGTTATTTCTTCCGGATTCATCTTCATAACTTAGCTGTCACCCCAATTTCTTTACTAGGAAAGCACGGCAACTGCCTAAAGTCAATCGCCATGCCCCCGCCCGAACCTGAACAGGGCGTCACGTTCCCCCTGCTCAATTCGCCAAGAGTTCCGCCTGCAATGCCTGTATGCGGCCCATCAGGCTGCCGTCGATGCGCGTCTCGCCCATGCGGACGACGACGCCGCCGATAATCGCGGGATCCAGATGACGCCGAATCTTGATCTTCTTGCCGGTGACTTCGGCCAGCTTATCCTTGAGCCGGGTCATCGCGTTCTCCGTGAGGACGCGCGCCGCCGTCACATCAGCGACCACGATCCCCTCCGCCTCATTCGCATACGCCTCGTACTCGCGCGTGATCTCGTCTAAAAGAGCCTGACGCTTCTTGTCGATGAGATAATAGAAAAAATTCATAATGATCGGAGAATACGCGCCGGCAAAGCATTTTCCAACAGTTTCTTTTTTCGCCGCCGCCGGGATCATCGGGCTTGCCAGAAAGTCCTTCAGATCGGGAACGCTTTTGATCTCGTCGTTAAGATCCCGAAGCTCGGCCCCGTACTCGTCCAGCTTCCTATCCTCCTGCGCCAGGAGAAAGATCGCCCGGGAATACTTATGCGCCAGCTGTAAATTTAACATGACAGTTCACCGGTCTTATTTTGATCCAGCCCGTTGATGAACTCCGTGACCAGCTCTTCGTCCGCCGCCTCGTCCATCTTGCGCCCCATGAGCTTTGCGGCCGCGGTCAGCGCTATGGTGACCATCTGCCCCTTCATCTCTTTGGCCGCTTCCTCACGCTCCAATTCCATATGCGCCCGCGCCGACTCCTTCATTTTCTCGATTTCCAGCTTCGCGGCTTCCTTCTGATCGTGCGTATCCTGATCGGCACGCGCCGCTGCGGCGTCCGTAATCTCCTGTGCCTTCAGGCGCGCCTGTGCGAGCTGATCTTCATATTCCTTTCTCAGCTCTGCCGCTTTCGCGCGATCTTCATCCGCCTGCCGAATATTCTTCTCAATCTTCGCCGTACGCTCATGCATAGTCTTCAGCAATGGGCCCCAGGCAAACTTTTTGAGTACCGCGAGGAGAACGATGAAGTTGACAATCTGGACCAGAAGCGTCGCATTGATGTCTAACATCCTTCAAACCCTCCTTTGCTCGTACGAAAAGGCGACCACCGAAAAGCTGCCGCCTTGCCGCAAAAACGCTCCGGCTTACCGCGCAAGGAGCGGATTCGCAAAGATGAGAATGAGGACAACGACCGTCGCGATGATCGGCATGGACTCAATGAGACCGCAGGATACAAGGGCGCTCGTAAAGAGGGAATCCTTCGCTTCCGGCTGGCGGGTGATGCCTTCGATGAGGCGCGCCAACACCTTGGAGTCGCCGTAAGCGGCAGCCGCCGAGGCAACACTCATAATGACCATAACAGCAAGAAGAGACATAACGATTGGTGACATGAAAAAGTTCCTCCTTCAAAGATGTAAAATTTGAGATCATAACTTGAAAAACAGAAAAGGTCAGTCCAAAGGGCAAAGCCGCTTGGCACTGCGGATACAAGGGGATTACTCTCCGTGGGTCCTGGCGGACGGTGCGATGTAAGTGATCGACAGCATCGTGAAAATATACGCTTGGATCACACCGACAAAGAGACTAAACAGAATCCACGGCGTACTGGGCAGCCAGTTGATGACGCCCGGCACCAACTCCAAGATGATGATGATCAAGACCTCACCCGCCAAGATGTTGCCGAAGAGACGGAACGCCAGCGAAGCCGGTCTTGAAAGTTCCTCAATCAGGTTGACGATGATGAACGGCGCGAACGGCTCGATGAAGTGGTGCAGATGTCCCGCCCCTTGCTTCATCAGACCCACCGCGTGGTTGACGAAGAACGACATGAAGAGCGCCATCCCGAGCGTCGTATTGATGTCGTTCGTGGGTGACTCCATCCCCGGGCAAAGCCCCAGCCAGTTCGCCACCGTGAGATACAGGAACAGCGTGAGAAAAAGCGGCACCAAGAAAACACCGCCCTCGCCGATCAACGCTTTCACCTGCGTCTCCCATAGCTCCGCCACCGTCTCAATCGCGTTTTGCCAGCCTGTCGGGACTTCGTTCAGGTTCCGCGTCGCCAGAACGGCTACCAGGATAACGATCGCCATCGTGATCCAGGTCATGAGAATCGTATGCTCATTAAAGGTATAGCCTCCGATCTCAATGACCTCGCGGACACCGATTTTGTCCATAAACCCCCCTCCTTCGCAAAAATTTAATTCTCATCGGTCTTTTGCAGCCGGTACGCCAAAAGGCATCCGAACGCCAGCGCGATAAACAGGAAATAGCCGATGGCCGCCACAAAAAAGGCATCCGTCGATATCTGCGCCGTCACGCTCAAAATCAGCATCAGCGAACCAAACCGAAGAATCGGTCCCCGCTGCAACTGCTTTTTCGCCTTCGCTAGGTCAAAAGCTGCACTGCTCATACGGTTCGTCAGGCTCCAGCAACAAATGGACGCGGCAAAATACCCAACAAAAAGCGCGCCAATAAGCCATCCCCGTCCCAGAGAAAGCAGACTGAGAAACCCTATAAGCGTGCATCCCGCAAGGAGTTTGAGCATCCATTGACCGCCCTTGCCGTAGACCGATAAGAATCTGTTCATTTTCCTCCCCGGCCACAAAATCCATGGCCCGCGATGAATAATGAATACGATACCGTACTTAAGACTTATTATACCCTGAATTTTTACTGGAAAGCAAGGGCAAATCAGTTTTTTCCCGACATTTTTTTCCAAAGGGATAAAATCGCCACGGGAAATCCCAAAAAGATCCCCGTCAATATCCCCTTCGGCGCCGTTTGAAAATACTGATCGAATTTCCACCCCAGCCAGATACAAATGCCGACGTTTGCCGCCAGAAAAAAGCCGAGACCGAAAAAAAGGGAAGCCGCCTTGACCATCTGGCGCAGCTCCCCATAGCGTGCTTTCTCTTTTTCCGCCTTCATTTCGCTTTCGTTTTTCTTTGGCGATGGTTCCATGCTATCCCTCAGACTTTTCCGCTTCGAACCTCTCGGGCCCGTGCGCCGCCAATCCGTAACGATGCAGCACTGCTTCCACAATGCGGCACGCCGCCTGTCCGTCGCCGTAAGGATTACAGGCTTCTGCCATCGCCCGGTAAGCGGCGCCGTCACTCAGCAGGCGACTGGTTTCCTCGTAAACGCGCCCTTCTTCGGTGCCAATAAGCTTGACTGTCCCCGCCGCCACCGCTTCCGGACGTTCCGTATTATCACGCAGCACAAGGACCGGCTTTCCCAGCGCAGGGCCTTCCTCTTGTACGCCGCCCGAGTCAGTCAAAATGAGCGCGGAACGCGCCATAAGATTGGCGAACGGCTCGTAATCAAGCGGGTCGATAAGATGCACCCGCGTCACGTCGCCCAGCTCCTGCCGGACAACCTCGCGCACTTTCGGATTGCGATGGACAGGAAAAACCACTTCGATGTCAGGAAATTCCTCCGTCAACCGGCGAAGCGCCTTATAGACGTGACGCATCGGCTCGCCAAGATTTTCCCGGCGGTGCGTCGTTACCAGCACAATACGATGATTTTTAAAATCAATGTCCGATAATATCCCGGCAAAGGAAAAATCAGCGCGAACAGTATGGCGAAGGGCGTCGATAACCGTATTGCCGGTGACAAAAACGTTGTCCGCCGGAACATTCTCCGCCAAAAGATTCTTTTCCGAGGTCGCCGTAGGGGCAAAATGGAGATCGGCGATGGCGCCGGTCAGGCGGCGGTTCATTTCTTCGGGAAACGGCGAATATTTATTGCGCGTGCGAAGCCCCGCTTCGACATGCCCTACCGCCGTCCGGTGATAAAAGGCGGCCAGCGCCCCAGCAAATGTCGTCGTTGTGTCGCCGTGCACCAGAACGAGATCCGGCGCTTCCTTCGTCAGCACGCGATCCAGCCCTGTAAGTGCCCGCTCTGTTATATCGAACAGCGTCTGCCCTTCCGCCATGATGTTGAGGTCATAAGCGGGGCGGATACGGAAAAGGCGCAATACCTGATCGAGCATCTCCCGGTGCTGTGCCGTCACCGCTACTACCGGAATGATCTTATCCGGATATTTCGCCAGCTCAAGAATAACCGGCGCCATTTTAATAGCTTCCGGACGTGTCCCAAACACGGTCATGACTTTAATTTTCGCTTCTGGCTCCATCGGCCCAACCCTCCGTAATCAGTGCGTATGCGCTGTATTATTCAGGTGGAATATCCCCAGCCGCTTCGCCCCGTACAGCAAAGATACGATGACGGCCAGTAAAATAAGCAAAGCGAAGCCCGGACTGACTTCCGTCATAGCGACTGCGCTCGTCCCCAGGAGGGCGCTGATCACATACATCAGCAGCACCGCCTGCCGCTGGGTAAAGCCCATGCTCAAAAGGCGATGATGGAGGTGTCCTTTGTCCGGCTTCATAATCGGCACCCCTGCCAGCTTACGGCGCACAATGGCGAACGCCGTGTCCACGATGGGGAGCCCCAGCGCCAGAAGCGGAACGATAAGCGCGATCGTCGCCGCGCTCTTCACCGCGCCGATAATGGAAATGCCGGACAGCATAAAGCCGAGGAACATGCTGCCCGTATCGCCCATAAAGATACGGGCAGGGTTGAAATTATAATACAGGAAACCGAAGGCCGCCCCCGCCAGCGCCGCCGTTACAACCGCCACCAGCATAAAATTCTGTTCGAGCGCCACGAGAAAAATCGTCACCGCGGCGATCGTCGAAACTCCCGCCGCCAGACCGTCGAGGCCGTCGATGAGATTTACCGTATTCGTAAGGCCGACGAGCCAGAAGATCGTCGCCGGGATCGCCACATAATCATAGAGATAGAGGACGTCGCCGAAGGGATCGCTGATAAAATCGATGCGCACGCCATACGCTACGGCAAGCGCCGCACAGGCGATCTGCCCCAGGAGCTTCAGCTTCGCCGGGATATTCAGGTAATCATCGGCGAGTCCCAGCGCCACGATCAGCGTCCCGCCGATCATCAGGCCTTCCATTCCCTGCCGCACGTCCCCGGGCAGCTCCGCCGTCGTCAGATAAAGCCCCATCGACACCATAAAAGCAATATAGATCCCCAGCCCGCCAATACGCGGTACCGGCTTCTTATGTACTTTACGCGCCTCCGGTTCATCCAGCGCCCCCGTCTTAAAGGCAAGCCAGATGACCCCCGGTGTGACGATAAAGGCCGCCGCCAACGCTACGACAAACGCCCATCCATAATCAGGCATTTCTGCACCCCTTTTCTTTCATCGCCCTATTCTACCGCAAACGAAAAGGGCTGTCAAACAAAGTGCCGCTACTGTCCGCGGGATACGCCGACGCAACGCGGGTTTTCATCTTTTTCGTTTTCTTCACCGTGCCGGTTCGGTCAGCCGAGATCGACAAATTTCCGGTCGCGGCCGGAAAAGTAAAGCTGTTTCGTATAGCCGTACTTTTTCGCATAGGCGATGGCTTCGTCGATGTAAGCGCCGCAATCCTCCGGCTCGTGCGCGTCGGACGACGTGATGATGGGCAGCTCGTACTCCGCCGCAATTTCCATGAACGCCGGATACGGCGAGATCTCGGCGATGGGGTAGCGGTACAGCGTGCCGGTATTGATATCGACCGCCATATCCGCTTTTTTCACCGCCCGCGCTACGCGCTCCAAATACGGTGTTACGTCAAAGTCCGGCAGATATTTGTACACCCGCAGGTTAAAGGGGTGCCCCAATACGTCGTAAAGGCCGCTGGCGCAAAGTTTCTCCACCTCCGTTGCGTACCCGTCGTATATCTCCTCCAGCGGGTGACGCTCAAATTCCTCCTTCACTGCCGCCGCATCAAAGCCCCAGCCGTTGACAAAATGCACCGACCCGATGAGATAATCGAAGGCATACGGCGCCAGAATCGCCTGCACCTTCGCCTGATCCTGAAAATTGCAGACCTCCATCGCGATCTTCGCCCGGCAGCCGCGCCGCGCTAAAAGCTCCATGAACGAAACATATTCGTCCAACGTGTATTTGAACTTATTCTTTTTCAGCCATTCCCACTGGAACACACCGACCGGCGTATCTCCCAGCGTCAGGTCATCGTAATAAAGCTCGCGAAATTCGGGGAACCCGTGACTGTGCTCGGTGAACCCCATCTCATCCAGCCCCCGCGCCGCCGCCGCGGCGAAAAATCCCTTCGCCCACTCGTAATCATAGGAACCGCGCTCAAAGTGCATGTGATAATCGATCTTCATTCCCGCCCCGCCTTTCCCTTTCCGCGGCCGCTACCGTCCGATACGGCCATCATTGAGCAGCTCGCGCAGTTTTCGCATGACCCCATATTCCGTATTCGACGGTACTTCTTCTAAAGCAACACGCTTAACCGCCGGATGGGCGTTCGCCATGGCGAAGCTATGGCCCACAGCCTCGAGCATTTCCACATCGTTAAGATAGTCGCCGAAGGCCGCGCATTCTTCCGGGGCGACGCCCAGCCGCTCTTGCAGCCGCCGTACCGCCACGCCCTTATTGACTCCGGGGCGCATGACGTCAATCCAGTAATTCGAGCTCAGCACCACCTGCACCGGTCCATTCAGGCGCGCCAGTGCCGGATAAATGCTCTCCTCCGCCGCGCCGTACTCCGCGTCGCAGAACGCCACCTTGATGATCTCCGCTTCCTGCGCCGTTTCCATGAGATCGGGAACAATCGCGCACTGCGTAAAATATTGCCGCATACTGTCAAGATACGGTTCCCAGCGCGGCGTCACATACGCCAGCCGCTTACCGCAAAGCACGGGGTACGCTCCGGGAACGGTCATACCGGCGGTCAGCACCCGGGCGACGTCGCCGCGATCCAGCTCATCAGAAAAAAGCTCCCGGTCATGGCGCGCGACAAAGGTGCCGTTCTCGGCGACGAAAATAAAATCATCGATATACCGCTCCATCTGCCGCAGGAGCGCCGAATACTGCCGCCCGCTCGCCGGGCAAAAAATCGCCCCGCGCCCCAGCACCTCGCCGACGACCGCGTCGAACATCGGCGGCAGATTTCCCGCCTCATCGAGAAGCGTCCCGTCCATATCGCAGAAAATCAATTTGATCATGAAATACAATCATCCTTCGAAAGAATTTACTTGTTCATTATACCTTCCCCGGGAAAAAACGGCAAACAAAAACGGCGGAGCCATTTCAGCTTCCGCCGCTCTTTTTTTATTCGCCGCGCCGCCCGTGGTAAAGGCACCACGGCTCTTCCGCCATATAGTCGCCGCCGTGGTAGTATGCCGCCCTCGCCCGGCAGCCGCCGCAGGCACGCTTAAAATCGCACGCTCCGCAGCCGCCGCCGTACGTCAGCGTGCGCAGCTTCTGAAACACCTCGCTGGTCCGCCAGATTTCGTCAAAAGGCGTCTTTCTCACGTCGCCCACTTCCTGTGCCAGATAAGCGCAGGGCTGAACTTTGCCGCGCGGGTTGATGATACAGTACGCCAACCCCGCCAGACAGCCGCGCCGAAAGCGCGTTTCTACGCCCATCATCGCCGCGATCCGCAGGAACTGCGGCGCGCAGGTCGGCTTCAGTTCAATGTCGACCGTCTTTTGCTTTTCCATAATGCGCGTCAGCACCGCTTCGTACTGCTCAGCGCGAAGAGATTCTTCCTCGATGGTCGCCGCCCGTCCGGTCGGCACCAGAAAGAAAAAATGGTGCGCAACCGCGCCCTTTTGCACGGCAAAATCGGTCATCGCTTCCAGCTCGTCGGCATTCCAGTCCATTACCGTCGTATGCACCTGAAAAGCAAGGTGCGCCACCCGGCAATTTTCCATGCCGCGCACCGCGCCTTCCCACGCGCCCGCTTCACCACGCAGGCGATCATGCTTCGCCGGGTTCAGAGAATCGAGAGAAATACCGACTCCCATCGTCCCCGCGGCTTTTAAGGCTCGCGCCATTTCCGGCGTGATCAGAGTGCCGTTCGTCCCAAAGACGGGACGCATCCCCTGTGAAGCCGCGAACTCCACCAGCTCCAGGATATCGGAGCGCATGAGAGGCTCGCCGCCGGAAAAGATCATAATCTTAAAGCCCGCCCGAGCGATCTCGCCCAGCATTTTTTTCGCTTCCGCCGTAGACAGCTCATCGGCAGCTTTCGCTCCCGCGTCACGATAACAGTGGGCGCATTTCAGATTGCAGGCATTTGTCGTGTTCCAGGAAACGATCATTGTCCGTCTCCGCCGACGCCAATTTCCTCGTCTGTCAGATAGCAGGCAGGATCCGACGCCCAAAAATCGCCGGTGCGCGCCTCCGCGCGCGTGCGGAAATTACCGTTGCAGACATTTAAGAACCGGCAGGTGGCGCATCTCCCCCGAAGGAGCGGCTTACGATCTTTCAGCCCCGCCAGAATCGGATGCGTCGTATCCTGCCAGATCTCGCTGAACTTGCGCGCGCGCACATTGCCGAAGGTATGATGCTGCGTGAACTGATCGGGATGAACGTTCCCTTCGGGATCGACTTCGCCGAAGGCGATGCCGGAACGGTTCCCCCCGTTCATCGCCAGGAATTCCCAGATCCGGCGTGCCAGCGGTTCATTTCCCTCCGCCTTCGCCGTGAGGTAAAGGTAAACTCCGTCGCAGTGATTATCCACCGTCAGGATCTCCTTTTTCAGCCCCCGCGCCGCAAAGTCACGCGTTCGCCGCAGGATTGTCGCCAGCGCGGCACGTGACTGCGCAGGCGTCACGTCCTCCTCGGCCATCGCTTCCCCCCGTCCCGAATAGACGAGATGGTAAAAGCAGGCACGGTCGATATGCTCCGCCTCGATAAAATCAAAGATCGGATCCATCTCGCGAACGTTATGCGCGTTAATCGTAAACCGCAGTCCAACGCGCTGGCCAACGGCCACGCAATTCTGGATTCCCCGCATCGCCGCCGCATAGGCGCCTTTTCGCCCGCGAAAATCATCGTTCACATCGGCCAGCCCATCAAGGGAAATACCGACGTAAGTCACTCCCACCTCTTTTATCTTTTTCGCCGCGTCCCGCGTGATCAGCGTCCCGTTCGTCGACAGCGTAGGCCGTACGCCGCGATCCCGGGCGTAGGCGGCCAGCTCGAAAAAGTCTGGCCTGACGAGCGGCTCGCCGCCGGAAAAGAGCAACGCCGGTGACCGAAACTCCGCCAGATCATCAATAAAAGCTTTCGCCTCGGCGGTCGTCAGCTCCCCGGTATGCGCTTTTTCATCGGCGTCCATATAGCAATGGCGGCATCGCAAATTACAAGTACGCGTCATATTCCAGACAACGACCGGCCCGTGCCCCGCCGTCGTCCCATGCTTCATCCGGGACGCACCCGGACGATACCGCAGCGCGTCGCCGCTATATTCGTCTCCCACTATCAGCTTCGTGACACTAATCATGCCGCTTCCTTATCCTCCAGCGATGTCCTTATCATTTACTTCGCGTGGTGGCGTGGTTTGAGCCCATCCATCAACAGCTCGATCTTCAGCCGCACATTGTCGATAAAGGAATACGGGAGCGTGCTGAACGAAGCCGCCTGAAAGATGGAATGAAACATCTCCGTTACCAGTTCCGCTGAAATCTCCGAACGAAACTCCCCGCGCGCCTGCCCGTACTTGACCAGCTCAACAAAAACCGCCTTGAACGCCGGCGCCATTTTCGGGCGCGGCATCATTTTCTTCATCGGCGTCGCCGTCCGATCCGACACGCTCAAAAAAAGCGGCAGGACAAAACGATTCGCGTCGAGCTGCTCCGCGGTCTTCAGCATGACCGCAGACAGCGTTTCCGCCGCCGGACGCTTCTTTTCCATCAAATCCTTTGAAGTTTCCTTCGCTTCGTCGACAATCTGCTCCAGCAAACATAAAAGGAGCGCTTCCTTCGATTCAAAATAGTTGTAGAACGTGCCGATTCCCAGCTCCGCCGTTCCCATGATGTCGGCGATGGACGTTTCGCGCACACCCTTGGCCATAAATTGACTTACGGCTGCCGCCAGGATGGTATTTTTTGATTGCAGCTTTTTTCTTTCGCGCCGTCCCATGATTTCGACCATAAAATTTCCCTCCTCATTCTTCTTGCTCATACATATTTCGGTTGCACGGAACCTCTTTTATTATAGCGAAAATCCTTTCAAATTAAAAGAGTTATTGAAGAATTAAATGTTAATTCTCACGCATTTTTCCAGTCAACCCGCTTCATAACAGACTTTTCCTGATAAAAATTTTTATCAGGTCCCAAAATACAAATGGCTCCGTTTCGAAAAACGATCGAACGAAGCCATTCTTACCTGCTCCTTATTGCCGAACCGAAAAGCCGCTTCATTTACCCGCGATGAGCGCCTCACTCGGTGAATGTCGCCTTTACCAGTGATACTTCTCCCCGCGGCTGATCTTAAAAGCGCGATAGAGCTGCTCAACCAGGAGCAGTCGCACCATTTGGTGGGTAAACGTCATTTTTGAAAATGACAGCCGCTCGTCCGCCGCCTGCCGTACTTTTCCCGAGAGCCCAAAGGGTCCGCCGATCAGAAACGTCAAATCGCTGCGGCCGCTCAAAGCAAGCTCATCTAAACGCGCTGCCAAATCCTCCGAGGAACACATATCGCCCTGAACGTCGAGAACAAAAAGATAGCTCCCTTCCGGCACCCTCGCCAGGAGACGGCGCCCTTCTTTTTGGAGCGTCCCTTCCTTCTCTGCGGGCGACGGTTCCGGCGCCATACGCTCTTCATTGATTTCCACGATCGATACCCGGGCGAAAGGCGCGAGCCGCCGTAAAAAATCATCGATCCCCTGCGCCAGATATTTCTCTTTCATTTTTCCCGCAGCGACGATCGTGATCTTCATCACTGCTCAGGAATCGCTTCCAATCTCGCATCAAGCGTTATCGTTTCACCGTCGCGGATAATCTTCACGCTGACGACGTCCCCGACCTGATGGCTGGCGATCGCCGCGCGGAGATCGCCGACGGTATTCGTCTTTTCCCCGCCGATCTCGACGATAATATCGCCCCGCTGCAAGCCCGCTTTCCCTGCCGGGCCGTCGAGCGTGACATTCTGCACATAGACCCCGGCGTCGACATTGAGCTGATAGCCGGCTCTGGCCGCCGTCTGCTTATCAAAGACGCCGACGCCAAGGTACGGCCGGATCACGCGCCCCGTCGTCATGAGCTGATCGACGATTTCGCGCACCGTATTGATCGGAATGGCAAAGCACATGCCCTCAACGTCCTCACGGGCGATTTTAATGCTGTTGATCCCGATGACGAGACCATCCGCATTGACGAGCGCCCCGCCGGAATTTCCCGGATTGATCGCTGCGTCGGTCTGCAAGAGCTTGACCCGGCGCTCCTGAATGTCGAGGGTGCGGTTCAGGGCGCTGATGACGCCCGCCGTCACGCTCCCTTGAAATTCCTGCCCCATGGGATTGCCGATCGCAATAGCCGGCTCGCCCACGACAATATCATCGGAATCGCCGAACTGCGCCGTGGGGAGATCGTCGGCATCCACCTTAATAACCGCGATGTCCGTCGGCGCATCCGCCCCGACCACCTTGCCCTTCAAGGTGCGTCCGTCAGCCAGCGAAACCATGATCTCCTGCGCCCCGTCGATGACGTGGTTATTCGTTACGATGTAACCGTCCCGGCGGAAAATGACGCCCGATCCGAAACCGTCCTGCTGGATGACGTTATTAAACCAGTCGCGCACCAGCGTTTTGTTGGTAATGCCGACAACTGCCGGACCGACCGCTTCCGCCGCCCGGACGACCGGCGTGTTGCGCGCCTCTGAAAGATTACGGGATACCGCCGTAGACGCGACAGGAATACTCGATCCGCCAGGCGCCCCGTTGGACGTCTCGGCGCGGCTGTCCGTGCAGCCCGCCAAAAGCATGGCGCCTACGGCGAACGAAGCGATCAGGCCCCCGATTTTCTTCTTCCATTTGTTTTGCATACTGCTTGCCTCCTATTAACTGCCGCCGCGCGGCGATTTAGTTATAGCCAAAGCCTACAGTTTCCGTCTGACTCGCCAGCACGATATCCGTATCTGCCAGAGAGATCCCTTGCTGTCGCAGGACGCCGCATACGGTTTCCCGCGCCAGATCCGGGCGATTATTCTCCTCGCTCAGGTGGGCCAGAAAGACCTGCGCCGGGCGGCGCTTCATACGAGCTAACGCCCAGGCGGCGTCAAGATTGGAAAGATGGCCGCGATTACTTAAAATGCGCTGCTTGAGCGGCCACGGGTACGACCCCCGCCGCAGCGCCGCAAGATCATGATTAGCCTCTAAGACGAGTACGTCCGCGCCTTCGATGGCGGTCTGCACCGCGCTCGTGACAAATCCCAGATCCGTCGCCACCGTACACTGGCGGCTCCCTCGAATGCTGTATCCTACCGGATCCGCCGCGTCATGGGAAAGAGCGAAGGTCTCGATCCGAAGCGTTCCCATCTCCATTCGCTCCTGAATCTCATGGCCGCACTCCGTGGGGATCGCGCCGCGCGGCAGCGCCGCCAGCGTCTTCGCCCGGCTGTATACCGGGCGCGGGCATTCCCGGAGCAGCGCCGCCAGCCCCTTGATATGATCCGTGTGCTCATGGGTGATGAAGATCCCGTCCAGCGAATCAAGCGGCACGCCCATCTCGGCCAGGCCTTTTTTCAGCCGCCGGATCCCGATCCCAACGTCGACCAGCAGCCGCTTTCCGTCCATTTCGATAAAGGCGGCGTTGCCCTTGCTGCCGCTGGCCAGAATCGAAACCCGCATAATGTTTCTTCCCCTCTCCGCGCCCGTATTTTCGGACTCTTCCCACAAAACGGGCGGCCTTCCCGACAACAGAATCATAGGGAAACCGCCTGTAAATTCTCTGTAAATACGAAACTGTTCAGAAAAAAGCCTCGCCCCGGCGGCGCGCTCCGGCATCCTGACCGATGAAGCGCCCGAGCGCGCGGATACGGTCCGCAAGCCGTTCCCGATATCCCTCCGGCGTGTCGGCAACATCAGCCTTTCCCGGATAAAGCGCATAGAGCTGCCGCGCCTTTCCCATGGTGAGGTTCGGCATGACGACATTCGCGCCCGAGCGCAGGATAATATCCCGCGACCCCGGCGCCAGCGTTTCCATCGCCGTCGTCGCGGGAATATTCGCTTCCGGCAAAAGGAGCCGGATCAGCGCCACTAAGCGCCGCACCAGCCCCATATCGCCCGGCGGCGTTCCTTTAAGCGGCGTATCCTCATTAGGAACGAGCGGCCCTATCCCGATCATATCAGCGTCAATTTCCTGAAAGAACAGCACATCGCGCGCTAAAGACGCCACGGTCTGTCCCGGAAGACCGACAAGACAACCGGTTCCCACTTCATACCCCAATTGGCGTAAATCAGCCAGACAGCGTCGCCGTTCGTCAAAGCTCATGCCGGGATCGAGCGCTTCATAGACCCCCCGATCAGTCGTCTCAATGCGCAGCAGGAAGCGATCCGCTCCCGCTTCTTTTAACGCCTGATAATCAGCAAACGACCGCTCACCCACGGAAAGCGTAATCGCCACATCCAAACGCTTGATCTCCCTCAGGATCGGCGTCAGCCGCTCCGCCGTGAACCATGGATCCTCGCCTGATTGCAGAACCAGCGTCTGATAGCCATACGCCTTCCCTTGACGCGCCAAGGCGACGATTTCTTCCGGCGTAAGGCGAAAACGCCCCGCCTGCGCATTATCCCGACGCAAGCCGCAATAAAAGCAGTTTCGGCGGCAATAGCTGGAAAACTCGATAAGCCCCCGCAAATGCACTGCGTCTCCCACAGCACGCGTGCGCACGCGATCCGCCGCCGCCGCCAGTTCTTCTTCCGCCTCCGGATCAGACAAAAGCGCTGCCAGCTGCACTTCGTTTAAGCGGTGCTCCGTTTCCGCCCGGCAAATAAGGCTTTCTCTCCCGGCGACCACGGTCAGCTGCTCTTTCTCTGTTCCCGAACCGCCATATCGCAAGCAGCTTGGTTCCCTCCGGCACGCTTGGCCAGATACAGCACTTCGTCACTGCGCTCCAGAAGTTCGTCGATCTGTTCGGCTATATTCCGGCGCTCCTCGGCGATCCCTACGCTGACCGTCACATAATCCGCCCTTGCTCCCGGCGCGTGAGGCAGATGGATTGCCTCTAACTTATCGTGCAGCGCCTTCGCCAGCGCTGTACCTTCCGTCAGGCCTTGATTTTCCAGCATGACCACGAACTCCTCTCCACCGTAGCGCATGACCTTGCCATTATATGGAGCGGCGGAGTCGGCGATAGCCTGCGCCACTTTCCGCAGGCAGTCGTCGCCCTGCTGGTGCCCGTAATAGTCGTTATACCCTTTAAAATTATCAATATCGATCATCAGCACCGTCAGTCGGCGCAGCCGACCGCCTTCACCCTGGCGCAGGCGCTGCAAATAGCTTAAATAATATTTTTTATTATAGACCTGCGTCAAAGCGTCCGTATCGATATCGCGCCGCAGTTCCTCATGTTTTTGGTTCAGTTCCTGAATCTCGTTGTCCTGAAGCGTCCGGAAAAAAGACCGGCACAGAGTCTCGTAACGAGCCGCCATGTTTTCCGCCGCAATGGTGTCCATCGCTTCGTCTTCTCGCAGGCAATAGTCATAAGCGCGACGGTAATCCCCCATCGTCTGATAGAGCCTCACCAGCCGCTCCAGCACGCGCCGTTGGGCGTGAAGATCGTAGCGGACGGCGGCCGCTTCCGCCCGGTGATAGTATTTCTCTGCCTGCGCCAGATCGCCCTTAATGAATTCCAGCTCGCCGAGCTGCATGTACAGACGATAATCAAATTGTTCCACATAGAAGCGGCGGCCGTAACGCAAATAGATTTCCTCCGCCGCGCGAAGGAGCCTCTCCGCTTCCTCCAGCCGGATTCCCTGCTTCAGATAAAGGCTGGCGCGCAAACGATCGACAACCGCCCCCGCCTGCTCGCGGACTTCTTCCCACATGTGATTCCGCAAGGCTTCCATCTCGTCGATGCGTGCTTCCGCCTCGGCCAGCTCCCCCGCCTGAAAATCGCACAGGATAAGATTTTGCAGAATACGCCCCCGCAGGCGCGGCGTAATATCTGCATAATGATTATCGCTCTGTATCTGCTGATAAATGAACCGCGCTTCCGTATAATGCTCGATCTGAATATATCCGTCCGCCAGAATGTGCAGCGCCATTGCTTCCTCTTCCCAGCGCTTATACTTGCGCGCCGCCTCCGCCGCCATCGTCAGATACTGACTTCCCAGAATAAAGTCGCTAAAAATAACCTTATAGATATACCCGATATGAAGATACAGCCGGGGCGACATGGGTGAATCCGCGTTTCCGGCATGATGCGCCGCCCGCTGCAAATACTCCATCGTTCCCGTCGTATCCGGGTCGTAGCGCCGGTAGCAGAGCATGTCGACGTAGTGCGCCGCCATCGCATCGTAAAGGTGCAGGCGTCCCAGCGTCCGCCGTGCCTGTCCAAAAAAGAGCCGCTCCTTATCCCCCTCGCCATGAACGTACCAATAAATCGCTAAATGAGAGCGGCACTTGGCCACATACGCCGTCAGCCCCGTTTCTTCCGCGTAGTGAAGCGCCTGCTGCCAGTTCGGGTACGCTTCCTCCATCTGATCGTTCTTAAACTGGCCTTCCGCATAGGTAAAATAGAGGATCGCTCTCTTCACCGCGTCGTTGTCCTCTGTCAGCGCTTGGCGTATCCGCGTCTGGTACGCCTCGATCCGGCGCATACTCAGGCAAAATTCGTAGGTCGTTTCGTAATAGGCGAGGATCTCCTCGATCTCCTTGATATTCATGCCCCCACCGCCTTTTCCTCATAGCGGGCGCACCGGTTGCGGCCTTGCTTCTTCGCTTCGTAAAGGGCGTCATCCGCCTCGCCGATCAGCCTTTCAAAATCTCCCCGGCCCTCGCAGCGGCGGGCGGCAATCCCCGCGCTTAAGGTAACGACTGACTCGGCCGCAGAAAAGCGATGGGGGAGCGCCCGCGCGAAAAGCGCTTGACGCACTTCCTCCGCAACCGCCAGCGCCTCCGCAATCGAAGTTTCTTTCAAGAGCAGGAACTCTTCTCCACCGTAACGCACCGGCGTCCAGCCGTCCATACGCCTCTCCCAGAGAATCCTTCCCGCTTCACTTAATACCGTATCCCCTTGAATATGCCCATAGTGATCGTTATACGCCTTGAAAAAATCAATATCTATCATGACCGCAGTAAACTCGACGGCTTTCTCCTTGGCCCTTGTGTCCATGAAGCGTTCCAGGTATTGTCGATTGTAAAGCCGGGTCAAAGGATCGATCTCGCTCTGCTCCTCTAAACGCCGGTTTTCCGTACGCATCTTCTCTAAAAGCCGCCGTTTTTGTTCCAGCCCGTAAACGGCGATCAAATACTCGGAATACGCATAGTTTTGTGCGGAAGCGAGCTTATCGCGAAGCTCGACGTGCCGCTCGTGCTCTTCCACCGCCTGCTGGTAATTCCCCAGCCGTGCCTGTGCGTGCATCGCCATCTGGTAAACGTTTACCCGCAGAAAATCGAATTCACTTTTCGCGGCCAGCGATTCGATCCACGGCAGGCAGCCAAGCGCCGCCTGATAATCGCCCTTCAGGAAATAGTAACGCTCCCGGACTTCCCAGACGACAAGCTCCGTTGGCAAAAAACCCAGCATGTAAAATTCATACGCATATTTTTTCTCCAGTTGATCCATCCGGCGCTTTGTTTGCGCCGTGATCATTTTCTGCCGGATATCCTGCACCAAATCGGCCACCTCAAGCAGTGCGAAAAGTTCCGCTCCGCTTTTTTCCACTACGTCCGACCGTTCAAGCATCGCCCGGAGAACCGGCTGCATACGCTCCTGCCATAGCGCCGGCTTTCCCTCCAGCAGATTGACGACCAGCATCGTCGCCAGCTGCATCGCTTCCGGCCACGACAGTTCTACGTCCGGCTGCTTTCCAGCGGCAGTGATAATGCGAGAAATAAGATTATTGGCGTGGTACCAGTCCCCCAGCACAATATAAACCTGCACCAGTTCTCTGACCTTCAGGCGATACTCGGGGGATAAGCGATCGGACGGCATTTCTTGCAATTCCGTTTGCAGGGTGTGACTGCGCATAAAGAGATCATAATATTTCTGCTGAACCTCATTCATCGTCTTTCACCCTCTCGCTTCCCTGCCGCAATGCTTTCACGCTAAAAATTGTCTTCCGCCGTGGTCATGGCTGCGGCGAAAAAATAAATTCAACGACCGATTCCATTGGCGATCCCGGCGCGTACGCTGTCACTGCGGTTGGTGCTGAATTATCGCCGAGCCGTTCCTTCGTAGCATACTCCGCCATGACGGATTCGAGGATCTGATACGTCCGTTTTTTGCGGTCAAAATGGATGCGGTAAAGATACAGCCGATCTTTATCCGCCCGGACGATTTCTACCCAGGCCGTCACTTCATGGTCGTTTTGAAAGTCCAGCGAGCCCATATCCACATAATAGCCCGTCATCCCTGAAGCGTCCACGAACTGCATGTCCATATCCGCCATGTCGACCACCGCCGCCAAGGCTTCCGCCCGCCAAAGGAGCAGCAGTGCGATAACCATCCCGGCTTGATAAAATACTTTTTTCATCACTGTCTCGCCTCTTGCCTTTATTCCCGTACATCTGGCTCCCCGCCTGCCGTATCGGTTTTTATTAATTCTACGTAAGCACTACATTCAGGCTTCTCTTCCTCGCCTTTATCAAGCGCTCCGGTATATATCCTCGCTAAGCGCCCGCTTCTCCGCAGTCGCTCTCGCTAAGTATCTATTATACCATAAATTTCAGTACAGCAGCTTTGTCATAACAAAAACAATCCGAAAAGATTGCGTCCGACGCATACCCCCAGTCAGATTCTGCCCATCATCACGAAGCCGATCGGCGGCACGAACGTCGCGTTGAAAAGCTGCACCGCATAGCTGTCCGTCAGACCTGCCACATAATCGACGACGACCTGCTGCTGCCCCCAGCGTTCCTCCCGGGCGACAAATTCTGCCGGCAGGCGGTCAAAATGTTCTCGAAAATAACAAAAGAGCTGCTCAATGACGAATACCGCCTGCTCCCGTTCTCTCGCCAGCGCCGGAGAATGATAAATGTGAACGAACATAAAATTGCGAAAGTCATCCATTGCTTCACCGATAACCGGCGTCAGGCGGATGTCGCGTTTCCCTTCAGCATCGGGAATGTCCGACTGGTGGATGACGTCCGATACCAGCGCCGTGATCATCGCCGAATGGGATACGCCAATATGTTCCTTTACTTTCGGCGGCAGATCGTCAGGTCGAAGCAATCCCGCCCGCAGGCTGTCGTCGTAATCATGGCAGAGATAAGCGATACGATCCGCCACATGCACGATACGCCCTTCCAATGTAGCGGCCCGACGGCTTCCCGAGTGATTGACGATACCGTCGCGCACCTCATCGGTCAAATTCAGCCCCGTTCCGTCCCGTTCCAGAAAATCAACGACCCGCAGACTCTGTTCATTATGAGCAAAATGGCCAGTGAGCTTCGCCATCGCCGCTTCACCGGAATGACCGAAAGGGGTGTGTCCAACGTCGTGCCCGAGCGCAATGGCCTCGGTAAGATCCTCGTTCAGCCGCAGCCCCCGGGCAATCGTCCGCGCGATCTGTGCCACCTCAAGGCTGTGCGTCATGCGCGTCCGGTAATGGTCCCCTGACATGATATAGACCTGCGTTTTATGCTTCATGCGGCGAAACGCTTTGGAGTGCAAAATGCGGTCACGGTCGCGCTGATACGCCGTTCGAAACGGGCACAGGTCAAGCGTCTCCTGCCGCGTAGCTTCGCGGCTCTTAGCCGCGTCGGGCGCTAATATCTCATACTCCAGGGCTTCCGTCCGTTCCCTTATCTCGGCCATCCGTATTCGCTCCTTCCTTCGTCCGGGCGTTCGCCCTGTTTCCTCGCAGCTTCGCTTCTTTCGCCTTGCGCCTGCCCTTATTTTTCTCTCTGCCGTGCTCTGCTCGCGGGCTTTTCCTTCGCTATAAAAAATCCCGCGGGAGCACGACGTTCAAGCTCCGCGGGATTTTGCTCCTGCCGTTAGAAATTACTCCTCTTCATCGTCCAAAAGCCGCTGGTACGCTTCGCAGACCGCCTCAAACTCCTCGTCCGACGGCTCCACATACGTTTCCTCGCCGTTTTCGTCGATAACGATCTTCGCGAAAAACGCCGCGTCGCCGTCCTCATCGTCTCCGCCGCAGCCACAGCTCTCTCCGTGTTCGTGGTGATGTTCTTCCGCCTCGTCGTCGGACAGCGCCGGAACGAGAAGCGCGAAATTATCGTCGCCCACCGGCACAATCATTTCCTCGCAATAATAAGACTCGTTACCTTCATCATCCGTCATGACGATAATAATCTCATCCGTTTCGCCGTCTTCCATCTCTTTCTTTTCCTCGTCGGACATTCCCGTCACCCCTTCGTATAGTTAAGCCAATTCCCCTCGCGTCCATTGTAGCGCACCCTTCACCCGCTTGTCAACCGCGTGCCTCTCGGTCAAGAAAGCCTTGCAGGATAAAAACCGCCGCCATCTTGTCGATGACCTTTTTCCGTTTGGCACGGCTGACGTCCGCCGCGATGAGCGAGCGCGCCGCGGCCACCGTCGACAGCCGCTCGTCCCAGAACACGATCTCCGCCTCAGGACGCACTTTTTGGATCGCTTCAGCAAACGCCCGCACAATCGCGCAACGTTCTCCTTCCGAGCCGTCCATATTCCTCGGCCAGCCCACGACCAGCTGCCGCGCCTCATATTCGTCCATCCGCGCGCAAAGGCGAGCCAGGTCCTTTTGCAGCGTCGTCCGCCGGATCGTCTCGACGCCCTGCGCCGTCAAAAAAAGCGCGTCGCTTGCCGCCACGCCGATCGTACGGTCACCGACGTCAAGCCCCAGCACCCTGTCCCCGGTCATAGATTCGGCATGTTCGCGAGATAGGAGCGCACCAGTTCTTCCAGCACCTCGTCCCGCTCTAAGGCGCGAATCTTATTGCGGGCGTCGTTGTGGCTCGTCACATAAGCGGGGTCGCCGGACGAAAGATATCCCACCAGCTGATTGATAGGATTATACCCTTTCTCCTTCATCGCCGCGCAGACCTCCAAGAGGACGCCCCGTGCCTTGTTATCTTCGGTTTCCTTGCGAAACATCATCGTATTCTGATCAACCATGCTGTCCTCCTTTTCCCGTTCGTGCGGTTACACCATATCGTGCGCGATCATGTACTCGGCGATTTGGAGCGCGTTCAGCGCTGCGCCCTTTCTTATCTGGTCGCCGCACACCCAAAAATTCAGCCCGTGTTCGACCGACTCGTCACGCCGCAACCTTCCTACTTCGACCGCATCGCGACCCGACGTAAAGAGCGGCATGGGATACTCCATCGCCGCCGGATCGTCGCGAAGCAAAAGGCCAGGGAAGGACGCGATTGCTTTTTTCGCCGCCGCCGAGGAAACTTCGCCCACAAACTCGACGTTGACGGACTCGGCGTGACTTCGGTAGACCGGCACGCGAACCGTCGTCGCCGTAATGCGCATCTTTTGATCCCCCATGATCTTTTTCGTTTCGTCGATCATTTTCATTTCTTCTTTTGTATAATCGTTATCTTTAAACACGTCGATCTGCGGGATCAGGTTAAACGCGATCTGATAATGCTTGGCGAGGCTTGCGCCGGGCAGGATCTCCGCCTTGACCGGCCGTCCCGCCACGATGTCCGCGACCTGGCGTTCAAGCTCCGCCATCGCTTCCTTTCCTCCGCCCGAAACCGCCTGATAGGTAGAAACGACGACGCGCTTAATTTTCGCCAGATCATACAAAGGCTTTAACGCCAGCACCAGGATGATCGTCGAACAATTCGGATTGGCGATGATTCCCTGATGCGCGGCGATCGCCTCGGGGTTGACCTCAGGCACGACGAGAGGGACTTTGGGATCCATGCGAAAGGTGCTGGAATTATCGATAACGACCGCTCCGGCGCGAACCGCCGCGGGCGCGAAGGTTTCGCTGATCGAGCCGCCGGCAAAAAGCGCGATTTGAACGCCGGAAAAGGAATCCTCCGTCGCCTCCTCGACCACATACTCTCGCTCCTTGACCTTGAGCTTCGTACCCGCCGAGCGTTTAGAGGCCAGGAGCTTCAGATCGGCGAAGGGAAAATCACGCTCCTCAATCAGCTTTAAAAACTCCTCGCCGACGGCGCCCGTAGCGCCCAGAATAGCCACGTTATACTTTTTCATCTGCGATTCATCCTTTCGCCTCTTTATCCCCTGAAACTGTAACGCGATTATTTAAAGCAGTTTATCCAGCCCTATCGTCAGCCCCTGGCGCTGACGAATCTTTTTGCAAGCCAAGACGATGCCCGGCATGAAGGAAGCGCGATCAAGGGAATCATGCCGAATCGTCAACGTCTGCCCCAGCGCGCCGAATATGACTTCCTGATGAGCGACGAAGCCCGGCAGGCGGACACTGTGGATACGGATCCCGTCGAGATCCGCGCCGCGTGCCCCGGTGAGCTTTTCCGCTTCCTCCGGATGTCCCTGCCTATGGCTCTTTCGTACAGCGCGGATACGTTCCGCCGTCTGAAGCGCCGTTCCCGAAGGCGCGTCGAGTTTTTGGTCATGGTGCAGCTCGATAATTTCGACATCCGGCAGATATTTCGCCGCCAGCTGCGCCATTTCCATCATCAGCACCGCCCCAACAGCAAAATTGGGCGCGATAAAGGCCGGCGTTCCAGTTTCCTCAGCGATTTTTGCCAGCTCCGTCTCTTCCCCAGCCGACAGCCCCGTCGTACCGATCACCGGCGAAACGCCTTTCCTGAGCGCCGTAACGGCGTTCTGAAATACCGCGCTGGGGCGGGTGAAATCCACCATGACCTCAGGGCGAGCCGTCGCTATCGCTTTCTCTAAGCCCACGGTCACCACAACGCCACACGCAGGGAGCCCCACGAGCGTCCCGGCGTCCATTCCACCTTTAAGATCAACCGCCGCCACAAGGCTGAGCTCCTCATCCTCCAGCACAGCCTTAATGACCGCCTGCCCCATCCGGCCGCAAGCGCCATTGACCAGAACCCGTACCATACCGTTCCCTCCATCCGGCGTCTCCGCCTGTCATCGGTTAACTCTATCTTCAATAATTCACAGATCTCATGCCTCGCGCATAAATCGCCGCACCAAGAGCGAAAGCAACGTGCGGCAAATTCACCGGCACGCCGCTTACCGGTCTGCCGTCGGCCCGGTAAGCGCATTCTTTTTATCCTTTTTCCGCTGCCAGTACCATATCCCGCCATAAACGGCGGTAGCCGCGAGGACAACGATCGTCAGACGCATCAGGTGCGTTTCCAGACTTACGACATCATGCCCGATGATAACTTCCAGCGCTGTTGAAGGGAATTTCCCGATAAGATTAGCAATCGCGTAATCACGGACGCTGATACTTGACACCGCGCCTAAAGCCGTGAGAATGCCCGAAGGAAAGTAAGGAATCGTCCGGGCGATCAGCATCAGTTTAAATCCCTGCGCGCCGCTGAACTCATCGAGCTTTGTCAGATAGGGACTTTTTTTGATAAGCTTCTCCGCCGAATCCCGCAAAATCGTCCGCATGAGGAGAAAGCTTAAAATAACGCCCACCGTCTCGGCCAGCCACGAGATAATAACGCCGGGTACCACGCCAAAAAGGACGCCATTGGCGGTCGATACGAAAATGGAAGGCAAAAAGCCCAGCGCGTTGATGAGAACATCAATAAGAAAACTGACCACCATCGCCCATATACCAAAGGAATTGATATAAGCAATGGTCTCTTCCATACTGCCGCAGGTCAGAACATAATACAATCGACGGCAAAAATCCGGCTGAAGCCAGATGATGAGAGCTAAGAGCGCTACCAAAAGCAGACCGGCCGCCAGACGGACAGTCCCCTCCGATTTCCATTTCATTCTCTCTAAGCCTCCGCTCAACTAAAATCAGGCTTTTCGTCCTGCCGTCAGATTATCATTCCATTATGAAAAGAACGCGTAAGACGACAGCGGTCAGAAAGAAACCTTCCCTGCTTCCTTTAACGACAGGAAACGACCGTCGCCCAAAATAACGTGGTCGAGGACAGGAATATCCATGAGCTTGCCCGCGCGGACGAGCTGGCGGGTAATCGCGAGATCCTCCTCACTCGCGCCGGGGTCGCCGCTGGGATGATTATGCAGTAAAATGAGCGCCGCCGCCGAGCGCTGAATGGCTTCGCGGAACACTTCCCGGGGATGAACGACCGAGGAGGTCAGGCTGCCGATTGAGATGACCGGCATGGCGATAACATGATTGCGTATGTCGAGGAGCATCACCGCGAAATGTTCCTTCAACTCATAGCGAAACAGCGGCATCGCGTAGGCGGCGACATCTTCCGGTCCGTGAATCGTGGCCTGCTGGGCTGCAGCGCGGCTCGACAGCCGCCTTCCCAGCTCCACCGCCGCCAAGATCGTAGCCGCTTTCGCCGGACCGATCCCGCTTATATCCGCCATCTCCTGCGGCGCCATGTGAACGATCGCGGTCAGTCCCTTATCGCGATATTTCACCAATACCGCTTCAGCGAGGTGCAGAACCGACTGCGCGGTTGTTCCGGTGCGCAAAAGAATCGCCAAAAGCTCCGTATCGCTAAGGCTGGACGCCCCATGTTGAAGAAGCTTCTCTCGCGGACGCGCCTCGCGCGGCAAATCACGCACCATCGTCGTCATAAAGATCAATCCCCGCCCTTTCCGCCAGCGTAGCTGTCAAATGGAGCGGCAGCCCGACTACATTTGAAAACGACCCTTCCAGCCGGGTAATAAATACCGCCGCCCGCCCCTGCACCGCATAGGCTCCGGCTTTATCAAGGGGCTCGCCGGTAGCCACGTAACGGCGGATTACCTCCGGCGTAAGCGGCGCGAATTCCACCACTGTCCGCGCCGCCGCCGTTTCGATCCATTCGCGCGCCGCGAGCGCCACGCCAGTATAAACCTCGTGCGCGCGTCCAGCGAAGCGTTCCAGCATTCGTACGGCATCCGCTGCATCGCGAGGCTTACCGAAAATCTCTCCTCCCAGCGCAACCACCGTATCCGCCGCCAATACGGGCAATCCTCCTGCCTCGTGCGCCACCGCCAACGCTTTTCGCCGAGCGTTTTCCTGTGCCAGCTCGGCGGGAGAGAGCGCGCTTCCCATCAGCTCCTCAACCGCAGGAACCTCCACGCGAAAAGACGCGCCAATCTGCCGCAACAACGCCGCACGGCGCGGCGAAGCCGAGGCCAAAATGATCACGGCCGCCCCCTCAATACCGCCGAAACAGGATGAGCGCCAGCACAATCCCTAAAAAGCTCATGAGATTCGGCATAAACGCAATCCCCAGCGTCAGACGGACGACATAGAAATCAAAGGTCACCGGCGCAACATCAAAGACCGGATAAGTCCGTACGAGATACGGCATGATTCCCGACAGAGCACTCACATCACGCAGGATCTCGCCCAATATGCCGCCAAGAATCGCGCCGATAAGTACGAACAGGACGCAAAGGCCCGTATTTCTGCTAAATGAATTCAATTGATTGCCTCCTCCGCCGCGTCGCCCGCGATGAATACGCATCGTTTCCATACTTCTCATCCCTTCACCCCAGACGATTTTGTTTCATTCTACATCAAAAACCCCGGCTCTGTCTACGCCGCCTCGCTAAAACAGCCGCATTTTCTTCCGCCCCGCCATATCCCGCTACGCAAAAACTTCGGTGAAGTCTCTGGCAGGCGCGGTTTTCCTATTCACGATAAAAGCCGCCCCGGCGAACGGTCAGCTCCCGTCTGCGCCAATGCGGCGGCAATGCTTAAAAAACTGCTGCAAAAGCGTCCGGCACTCGTCTTCCAGAACGCCGGCCGTGACCTCCAGCCGATGATTCAGCGACGGATGATCCGGTACGTTAAAAATCGACCCAACGGCGCCTGCCCGAGCGTCCGGCACAGCGTAAACGAGACGGCGCAGCCGCCCCATCACCAGCGCTCCAGCACACATTGGGCATGGTTCCAGCGTCACATACAGCGTACAATCCGCCAGCCGCCAATGCCCCAACCGCTTCCCCCCTGCGCGAATAGCCAAAATCTCCGCGTGCGCCGTCGCATCACATTCTCCTTCGCGCCGGTTATGCGCGCGCGCAACAACGCCGCCCCCGTCATCGACAAGGACGGCGCCGACCGGCACCTCGCCTTGCGCCATTGCTTGACGTGCTTCGGCGAGAGCCATCTGCATATATTCCCGATCACTTTTCATAAGCGTCAAAACCAAGCCGCTCCAAGGAGATCTGCCTGTCATAGAAAAACGACTGCGTGGGGAGCGTCACATCCAGCACATACGCTTCCGACGCCGATCTCTTATCTTCCGTAGCGCGGCGCTTCTTCATCGCCTTATTGAGTTGGCGCTCAAACGAACGCCCTCCTCCGCTGTCGGCGAAGCCCTCGCGCTCTTGCAGCGGCCGTTCTCTGTCGTAACGAACGCTGCGCGTCGGCGTTACGGCCTGCACCCGTTCCACCATGCCAAACACCTCCTGCCTTAACACTCTTCTTGCTAAAAATATCGTATCCTACCTTCTATAGCTTAAGCCCTCAAAATTATAATTTCTTAAAAAAATCAGGGGCAGATTTCCCATCGTCTGAGAAAATCCGCCCCGTTTTCCTTCCGGCGCTTACCGTCAGCGCAAAACGCTGTCCAAAGCAGCGTTCGTTTCCCGTGCCGCTTGAACGCTGGCAGCGAATGCGGCTTGCTCTTCGCCGTCCAACGCAATGTCAACGATCCGCTCCGCACCTTTCGCGCCCAAAATAACCGGCACCCCGAGGCATAGATCATGCTCGCCATACTCACCGTCGAGATACACACAGCAGGGAATGAGCTTGCGGGCGTCGGTGACGATTGAGCCGACCAACGTCGCCACCGCCGCTCCCGGCGCGTACCACGCCGACGTTCCGATAAGTTCCGTCAGCGTCGCGCCGCCCTTCTTCGTCTGAGCGACCACTTCGTTAATGGCGGCCGCGGTCAAAAGCTTCGTTATGGGAATTCCCCGGTACGTCGCGTAGTTCACCAGCGGCACCATCGTTTTATCGTTATGACCGCCGACGACCATCCCATCGACATCCGTCAATGACGCCGGAATTCCCGCCTGATGAAGCGCCCGGGCGATATAGTATTTGAAGCGGCTGCTATCCAGAAGCCCGCCTAACCCCAGCACCCGGTTGCGTGGCAGACGCGCCGTCTTTAGCGTCAAATACGTCATGGCATCCATCGGATTGGAAATGATGATAAGAATGGCGTCCGGCGAATACGCCAGCACCTCGCTCGTCACTTCCTGGACAATTTTCGCGTTCGTTCCGATCAAATCTTCCCGGCTCATTCCAGGTTTTCTGGGTATCCCCGAGGTAATGACCACAACCTTCGAGCCGAACGTTGCCGCATAATCGTTCGTAACCCCTGTCACCATCGTATCAATGCCCAGCATCGGCGCCGACTGCATCATATCCATGGCCTTGCCTTCGGCGATTCCTTCCTTGATGTCGAGCAGCACTACCTCGCTGGCAAAATTTTTCATGGCGATGACATTGGCGACCGTAGCCCCCACATTTCCCGCGCCCACTACTGTGACCTTCATCTTCTCCGCTCTCCTTTAGGAAATTTTTATTGGCTGTCCACAGGCGACTTCAGCATTTGTGGATACATGTTATACCGAATGAAAAAGGGCTGCCGCACAGCGACAGCCCCCTCACCTACGCGTCTTCCGGCGTAAACTGATCCTTGCCCACGCCGCATAGCGGACAAACGAAATCTTCCGGCAGATCCGCAAACAAAACGCCCGGCGCGAGATCGTAATCCGGATCGCCGGCGGCTTCGTCATAAATCCAACCACAGACATTACATACCCATCGCTTCATGGTCTCACCTCCTCGCTGAAATTTATCTCACATGGCAAATTCCCATGCTTGCACCGAAAATTCCGTTCTCGTGGCGCGCTCCCCTTATAGAGCATCCTGATAGAGCCACGGCGCGCACGTTTTAAATCCCCGCCTGTCGATGGCGGGCGGCGACGCTCTCCTTAAGACGTTCCAGGGCCTCCTCGGGGACATTAATATTCCCCTCCAGTCCCGTCCCCATCTCAATTCCGGGCCGGTTCGCACCGTGGAAATCGGTCCCCCCCGTTTTGATAAGACCAAGCTGCCGCGTCAGAGCTTCCACAAAAACACTGTCCTCCGGCGTATAGGAGGGGTACCAGCCTTCCATGCCATCCAGTCCTGCGGCGTGGAGGGCCGTGATAATTTTCTCCTGTTTCTCGCGCGTCAGCCCTAAAAGGCCGATTTTCTTATGAAAATGTGCCAGCGACGTGACGCCGCCCGCCGCGTGGATCGCCGCAAAAGCTTCTGCCGCCGCGGGATCCTTGCTTCCACCGTTTCTCGCCAGCACCGGATCAATATACTCGTCCCAAAGCGGCTGCACCCACTTGGAGAGATGCAGCGACACCAGATATCGCATGACCGCGTAACGATCGAGCTTTCCTGGGGTCAGCGCCTGCACTTTCTCCTCCGTAATATCGACGCCCTTCGCGCGGATCCCGGCGATAAGCTCCAATATCCCGTTTTCCTTACTCTTTCGAACCGCCCGGTAAAAAGTTTGAAATGCCGGATGTTGCCGCTCAAACCCCAGCGCTACGACATGGAGTTTGCGCCCCTCGAAGTTTACCGTCAGCTCGATGCCGGGAATAAGCTCGACCCCTTCAGCGTGCGCCGCGCGCTCCGCCTCGTCAAGGCCGGTAACATTGTCGTGATCCGTCAGGGAAAACGTCCTGACGCCCCGCTCCCTCGCCAACTGCGCGAGCGCCGTCGGTGTATAGGTTCCGTCGGAAACCGTTGAATGCGTATGCAGATCAATACTTCCCATGATGCTCCTTTGCTTTCGTCCGCCGTCCTTTTGGCAGCGCCGAAGGCTATTCACACTAACCTTGCGCTCCCTGCGCTCGCTTAGTGTTCATATTATCCCCTTTGCCCCCTATATGGGTTGACACTTCCAGTCGGAAGCAGCGTCAGTCCCCTGTCTGCTGTACAAAAAAGCCCCGGAAGCATTCCCCCGGGGCCGTGTCCGGCAGCATTATGGCGGAGAGGGTGGGATTCGAACCCACGGTGCATTGCTGCATCACCGGTTTTCAAGACCGGCTCCTTAAACCGCTCGGACACCTCTCCCGATACCCGCCTATTATATCAGGCACATCCTTCGGGTGTCAAGAAACGCGCCGCGTCAGCACGATCAGCGGAGCAGATGGGTCACGAAAATCTCCAGTCCGAGGAAAATGAGGATAACCCCGCCCAGGACATGCGCCCGGCCCGCCAGATGCAGCCCGAATCGCCGCCCCAGCCAGAGCCCGCCAACACACAGGAGGAACGTAACTGCCGCGATAATCATCGAGCAGGTCAGCGCCATCGCTGTCCCGTACTCGGCAATCGCAAAGCCCACGGAAAGCGCATCAATGGACGTCACGCTCCCCTGCACGAGAAGCATTTGGAGCGCCAGTCCTCCCTTCTGCCCAAGCTCCGCCGCGTTATAGAGCCCTTCCCGCACCATGCCCCAGCCGATATAGACAAGAAGCAACAGTGCGAGCCACGGAAGACATCGCTCAAAAAAGCGGGAATATTGCAGAATGATATGAACGAAGCTCCACCCCGTCATCGGCATAAGGGCCTGAAAGGCGGCAAACGTGCCGGCAATCAGACCCATCCTACATGCGCCCATCCGCGGCTCGTTCAGACCGTTTGCCAAGGACACCGAGAAAGCGTCCATTGCCAGACCCGCGCCCAGAAGGACGCTGTTTCCCCAGAAAAATGCACTCCATTCCAACATTTGCTCACCCTCCAACAATAAGAAAACCGGGCACAGCCTAAGCTGTACCCGGATATCGTCGGTAAGCTGCTCAAGCTGGGCCTCTGACGGCTCACTGCTTGAGTCTCGCAAATTAAAACAAGCCAGGCCTCGAAAGGCCAGTATGTTGACTTGCTGCGCTCGTCGCGCTTACTACTCCCCCAATGCAATTAAGGGCATTGTACCACGTCATCTTCCCGCCGTCAACCCACCGCGCGAGATTTTTTACCGCTTGTAGGATCTATACATGTGTCACAAAAGAGAGCGTTCTCCCCGCAAGAATAAGGTGTTTGACGAGCCTGTATTTATGTCCGAAAAATAAAAGGAAACATTCTTCTTTTATTATTAAAATCATGCTATAATTAGAAAACAGCAAGATAATATTCATGCGACGAAGCAACGCCACGCAAGGAGGTCACCGATGAAAATTAAGAAGAACATGACGGTTTTGACAATGGCTGTTTTACTGTCCCTGGGACAGGGGGCGGGCTACGCTGCGCAAGCGGAGCCGGAGCCACTCACGACCTTTACCTTGGATGAGATCGTCGTCACGGCCACGCGGACAGAGAACAAGGCAAAGGAAGTGCCGGCCGCGACGCAGGTGATTACCGCGGAAGAGATCAAAAAGACGGGCAGCAACAGCCTGCGGGATCTCTTTTCACTGGAGACGAATTTTTTCCAGAAACGCAAGGTCCGCGGTGGCGGTCATGAGGTCATGATCCGCGGTATGGATACGGATAAATCCCTGATCCTGGTCAATGGCCGTCGGCTGGCCAATGAGAGCAGCACCTCACTGGGAAACGCGAACGCTCTCGATCGCATTAATATTCACAATGTAGAGCGGGTGGAGATTGTCTATGGCCCCTCCAGCGCGCTGTACGGCTCAGAAGCGATGGGCGGCGTCATCAACATCATCACGAAGCCGTCAGAACGGCAGGAGATTACTGTGGGCGCGTCCCAAGCTTCCACCGACGCGAATAACTGGTACCATTTCGATTTGGGGAAAATCGGAAAGTTTGCGGGGACGGTGGACGTGAAATTCAATCGCCTCCGCCGTCTCATGGAGCCGCAGGACACATCCTCGAACAATTACGGGACGGCCCAGACGTATAGCTTTTCGACCGATTACCACTTTACGGATCATGATTCGCTTAACGTTTATGGAGATTATTACAGCCAACATTTGGGCTATGATACCGGAGCGGCGATTTCGAAACATTATTCTGTCAGGATGGGCATGAATACGATACAGGGCGATGCGGTGGTATCTGGGGACGGCGGCCGCGATTATCGGCAGCAAAATTACGGGATCAGCTATCATCGAACGGCCGGAAAGCACGATTGGCAGGTGCGGACGTATTACAGCAAGATCAATTATCGGGATTGGTCCAAAAATACAGTATCCCGCATCGTTCCCGCCGCCGATCCGATCTCGCAGATGCGGTTCGCCGCCTATATGCGATCCACCTATGGTACCGATGATTTTAACCTCAATGACAACCGCCTGTACGCGATTGAAGCGCGGGATACGATACGTTTCTCCGACCAGCATCGATTGACCTTTGGCGGGGAATTCCTCCATCAGCGGACGTACGGTACGGATTTAGGGGACGTGGACGATATGTCCCACAGCATTTCCTGGCGAGGGATGAGAGCAAAGCCCACGAAAGAACGCTCTGTTCGCACTTATGCCGGCTACGTCCAAGAGGAGCTTACCTTCGGGCGTTGGTTCATTGTGCCAGCCCTGCGCTACGATCACCATGAGCGCTTTGGCAGCCATGTGTCGCCACGGCTGGGGGCGACGTACAATGTGTCGGACAATCTGCGGGTCAAGGTAAATTACGGAACGGGCTTCAAAGCGCCGACCATGATGCAGCTTTACGAGATCTTGAAACGCCGTATGGGCTCAGGCTGGGTGGAAGTGGACGGCAATCCGAATCTGAAACCGGAGGAATCGCGGAGCTTCGATATCGGCGTGGAAGCGGAATTTGGCAAGGGCTTTGGCTCTTTGACCTACTTTGATACGCAGGTGGATAATCTCATCCGTTCGGAGTACATCGGACCACATACGGTGGGCGCTATCACTTACAGTCAATATGTGTATACGAACGCAGAAAAAGCCCATTTGCGCGGCCTGGAAAGCACGCTGGGCTATAATTTCACGGATCGGTGGCGCTTTAAGGTTTTGACCAACTGGCTGAGTGCGCGGGATACCTCTAGAAACCTAGATCTTACGCAGCGGGCGCGCCTATCGCAGATCTACCAGCTCAGCTATGACGATCATCAGGATAATGGCTGGAGCGTCGCCCTGTGGAACCGTTTCGATTACGGGTATGTGACAAGAGAATACGAGAAGAAGACTTACAATTTGCTGAATCTTACGCTGACGAAGCGTTTTGGCGCGGATACCCGCGTCTTCGCCAGCGTGGAAAACATTTTTGATCGCCGGGACGACGACTGCGATTTAGATGGCCGTTATTGGATGATCGGCGTGGAACATCACTTCTGATGAACCAGGGGAAAAGATATAGGATATGGGCCGCCGCGATCGCCCTTGGCGTGGCGGTTTTCCTCTTGACGGCGTGCAGCGCCGTGCTGCCAGAGCTTGGCGCCGCCCCGGATACGCCCTTTTATACGGTGCGGGACAGCTTGGGGCGCGAAGTCGTATTGGACAGACAGCCGCAGCGTATCGTGCTTTTGACGGCGTCCTTTGTCAACATGATGCATGCGGTGGGCGGCGATTTCGTCGCCTGGGCGAACAGCCCCAGCGACGAAGGGGCGGCGTACGCACAGGGAAAAAAGACCGTAGGCTACACCTATCAGGTGGACATGGAGGCACTGCTCGCGGAGAAGCCGGATTTGGTCATTGGCTTACCGGGACTGCACAACCGGCTGCAAACGACGCTCGAAGAAAATCGCATCCCGTTTTTGCTGCTCTCGCTTTCGCGCTTTGCGGATGTGAAGCGGGCGGTCACGATTCTGGCTGATGTGAGCGGGCGAAAAGAGGCCGGGCAGGCAGTGATCACTGAGATGGAACGGGACATGGCGGCGACGGCGGCAAACGTGCCGCAGACCGCATATCGTTTCGCTGTCATTCACGGAACGGCACAATCCGTGACCATCGAATGCGAGGGATCGATTGCTTGCGATACGGCGGAACGGCTCGGCCTGAAGAACGCGTTCGGTGATCTGCGGCCGCCGGAAGGAGGGTTCCATTTGCCCTTCAGCATGGAACAGCTGGTGGAGAAGGATCCCGATATCCTCTTTTTGACGACGATGGTCATGCCGGGGAAAGAACAGGAGGCCTTTAAGGACAACCTCATGGGGCATCCGTCCTGGCGGGCGCTGAAGGCGGTTCGCGAGGGGCGCGTTTATTTTCTGCCGCAGAAGTATTTTCTCACGAGCCCCGGCGTGGAGTATCCAAAAGCACTGCAGTTCATGGCGCAGCAACTCTATCCGGAGCAGGGGCTGAAGGGAGAAGGTTAAAAAACCGATTTATTCGGCCCCTGAGACTTCCCCTTGGCGGCTCTTTGCCGATAGCGTTCCTCCTTGGTATTGCGGTAAATACACGATATTCATTCGCCCAGAATCCGGATCAATTCGTACTCTGCTTTCTACCTCGTAGATGTCTCGGATAAACTCTTCCGTGAGCAGTTCCCGTGGGGAACCGATCCCCACAATCTGCCCCTCACGGATGGCAACGAGTCGATCGCAATATAAAGCGGCGATATTAAGATCGTGAATCGCCGCCATTACGGTAAAATTCATCCCTTTCACAATATCCATAATTTGCAGCTGATACTTTATGTCCAAATGATTTGTCGGTTCATCAAGCACGAGGCATTCTGTTTTCTGCGTCAACGCGCGAGCGAGAATCACCCGCTGCTGCTCGCCGCCGGACAGCGTGGCGAAGCTGCGCTTTTCAAAACCAGCCATGCCCACCGTCGCGAGCGCCTGCCGCGCGATCTCATAATCACGCTGATTATCGCCCTCCAGCATCCTCTTATGCGGCGATCGCCCCATAAGCGTTACCTCAAGCACGCTGAAATCGAAGCTGTAAAAATTATGCTGAGCTACCACCGCCAGCCGAAGCGCCGATTCACGATACGATAGCTCGTCGAGCCTACGGCCGTCGAAAAATATTTCGCCGTCCGTAGGTTTAAGCACTCGGTAAACGCATTTCAGAAACGTACTCTTGCCGCTGCCGTTCGGCCCTATGATGCCAAGAAACTCCTTATCATGGAGTCTGAGGTCAATCCCCTTTAAGATTGGCTTATCGCCGATAAACAGCTTCACAGCCTCGGATAAAATTTCCATCTCAGTTCCCTCCAAAGCCGTAAGTTCTTTTAATCATAAGATAAACAAAGCAAGGCGCACCGATGAGCGAAATCAATATTCCGATAGGAAGCTCCGTCCGCGGGATAATCACCCGGCACAGAACATCTGCCCAGACAAGGAAAATCGCTCCCACCAAAGCGCTCGCCGGAATCAGCGATTTATGACCGGTTCCCACAAACATCCGCACAACATGCGGAATAATGAGTCCGACAAATCCGATCATGCCCGCCGAGTAAACGACAAATCCGACCATCAGCGCCGACACGATCAAATACAGGTGCCGGTATCGATTCAAATCCGTTCCCAGCGTAACAGCCGCATCGTCCCCTAAAAGCATCAAATTCAAAATCCTGCTCTGCGTCCAGAAAAAGGCCGTTCCTAAAAATACCACCGGCCCTACGACGGCCAAATTCTCCCATTTTGCATTCGCCATGCTGCCCATCAGCCAATAGGAAATCGTCTGCATTCCCTCTTTATTATTGGCAAAATATACGATGAAACTGGAAAACGCACTGCACACGGCGGAAAGCGCCATTCCCGAAAGCAAAAGCTTCATCGAGTTAGAACGCCCGCCGCAGTTTGATAGAAGCAAAACGCCGAGAGAAACGCCGAACGCTCCGATCGCCGCGACTATGCCGACAAAATTTTCCCCCAGCATCGTTCCGATCCCCAGCAAAATTGCCGCCGTCGCGCCCAGCGACGCGCCCGACGATATTCCCAGAATATAAGGATCCGCCAGTGGATTTTTTACGATCGCCTGCATGATTACGCCGCAGACCGACAGCCCCATCCCAACCATGACCGCCAGCACGATCCGCGGCAGGCGCAAGAGCCATATAATGTCATATATCGGCTCGCCGCTATGCAAGGCAAAGGTTTGATTCCCAGTCAACCCGTACCCTATCGCCGCATACGCATCGCCAACAGAAATATCGACGGTTCCCACTGTAACTGCCAATAAGATTGACAGCATAAGAAGGGCGGCTAAAAAGAATGAGGCCAATCCCTTTCCCTCGAGGTTTCTCATTTTTTCACCTCACGATAACTCTAGTCCATGCTTAAACTGTCGAATAGCATCCAATACACGGACGCCAGGGCAGCGCATAAGATAAAACGGAACGCAGAATACGCGCTGCTTCTTCACCGCTCGTAAATTCTGTAACGCCGGATGCCGATATAACCGCTCTCGAGGCTCTTGATCGCCGGGTGCGGACGATTGCAGAAAAATCACGTCCGGATCCATAAGCAAAAGCTGTTCATAGCTAATAAATTCGTCTTCTCCGATACGCTGCTGCTCGGCCCCCAGAACCGTGGCTCCCAATCGTCGCAGCAAATCGCCGGAAAGTGTGCGCGGCGTGTAAATCGACAGCTGTCGAGCCGCCGAAGAAATCACCAGCACGCGCGGCGATCGGCTTATATTTTTCACCGGAAATTCCGCTAGAATCGCTTGCTCCAGCTCCGCCGCCTTTACCTGACAGCCTGTAATCATCCCCAAATCACGAATGAATCGTAATTCATCCTCCAACGTATGCCTTGCCGAATAATCCGCGCCGTTCATCGTCGTCATATAGATATTGGTTCCCCGGCGTTCCCAAAAATCGCTGCGTCCAACGCCGTTGCTTTGTTTAACAAAATCAAACAGCCAGCCGACGATTAAATCCGGCTGAAGCATAAGCATCGTTTCCACATCCGGCACCTGCCGCGTGCGGATAGGAATCTTTTCATAAGGAACGACATTCTCTGCCGCAAGCACCTCCGGCGTAGACAGTCCCCCGGCGGCGACAATGCGATCGCCCGCGCCCAGCATCAGCAGCGTTTCAATGGAATTTTGCCAAAGCGCCACGATGCGCCGCGGGTGTGAGTCATAATGATATACATGCGGACGCAGCGCCGAATCGTAATTTTCGACGTCAAAGCCTTCTATCGCCGCCCTGCGCTTCGGCGGCGCATAGTTACACCCGGCGTAAATCAAACTAAGCAGGAAGAAACCGCTCAACAAAAAGCCTAAGATTTGTATCTTTTTCATAATTCATCCATAAAAAAAGGGGGTGCGTCGTCCCCCTTTTTTCTCCTTCATCATAGATCCAACGTGGCGGAAAGTGAAATCGTGCGCGGCATCCCTAAATAAATGGAGCTCGAGCCTACGGAACTATACCAGTATTTCTGGTCGAACAAATTATGGCACATCAGAGAGAAGGTCACGTCCCGACGATCAATTTTTGTCTTATAATTCACCCCAAGGTCAAAGGTAGTAACGGACGGAACGTCGAGGGGATCAGCACCGTGCCGGATGCGCGCCGACTGGCGATAGTTTAAACGGCCCACCACGGAGAATTGCTCTGTGGGCTTGTAGACCATAGCCAGCGTACCCGCCCATTTAGGAAGCCCCAGAACGCTGGCGCCGCTCGTCTGTGTGGCGTTGATGCAGTTCAGGGCGAAAATTATATCAAATTGCGGGGACAGACTGCCGACAGCGGAATATTCAAAGCCTTGATATTTCTGTTCTTTATCGATACGCAGGTAGTTTCGCCCGTCGCTTCCCAAAACGGCGTTGGTTCCCTGTTTACGCATATGATAAAGGCTCATGGTCTGCAGAAAGCCGCCGTTTTGGTATTTAACGCCTATTTCGTTTTGCCGTGTCTTGGCGGGGGGAATCGTCTCCCCCGCATTCGCATAGCTGGAGCCGACAACAGATCCCTCGTCAAAGCTTTCGCTGTGATTCGCATAGGCCATGAATTGCGGCGTGAACTGATACGTCACCGCGTATACGGGGCTCGTAGCGCTGGCGTCAATTTCCGCGCTACTGCTGTTTTGATAATTCTGGGCGCGAATCCCGCGATGGCCGTGCAAGCCGAGCGTAATGCCGAGCTTATCCCCGGGCGCAGTAATGGTATCGAGAATATGCCATCCATTCATTTTCAGCTTATATTGCGTTTTCAGCGCGTGCTTGGGGAAAGCCGCCGTAAGCGGAACAGAATTCGTGTGATAAATATTTCCCGGCGCCGGGATATAGACATCGGCCGGATCCGAGCCATAATTCCCAATTGTACTGCGCCAGAACCACATGCGATCAACACTGAGAACGTAGTCGTTTTTCCATTCGCCCAGCTTAAAATCGCCTTTGAGGCCGATGCCAATGTACTCTGTCGTATGCGCCACCGGCCATTGCGAATACCCGCTACCCCAGCCGGACGCAGACAAAGAGGCATAATCACCGTTCATATTCAGCAGTGTGCGGCTGTACCCTTGGATCCAGCTGGTATAATTTTCCCGATGGTACCCGGCGTTCACAAACGCCTTCAGATGCGCATTGATTTTCTGGTCATGATTTAAGACAAACGTCCAATCGTTATATATATCCTCAGACCACGCCGGAGAAAAATTAATCGAGCCCCGCGGCGCTTTGGGCAAACTTTTAATCGTGTTAGGAACGCTCAAGCCGTTTCCGTTGCCGCGCTCGCGCGTATAATCGTATCCCATAAGCAGATTCGTTGTGCTTCTGTCTGATTTGTGGTCGATATTCAGGTAGATCCCCCACTTCCACATGCGGGCATTATCTACCGAGAGCATTCCCTGCCCTTGTAAAACGTTAAACCGAACGCCCCATTCCTTGTTCTTGCCGAAGCGCTCCCCCAGATCAAGGGCCTGCGAAAAGTAACTCTGCCCGCTAAAGCCGATCTTAAACTGGCGATCACCGTTCTCAGAGGCCTTCTTTGAAACCATGTCGATAATTCCACCCGCATTTTCCTGCCAGCTCGCCATAGTTCCCCGCACGCCAATAGCCGGCCCTGCAACGACGGTAACGTGATCGACAAAATTCGCGGTCATGTCCTTTTGATGCGCCATTCCCGGAACCCCGTTGATGAACCATTTATTTCCGTTGCCACTAATGCCGCGAATGGCCGGTGTGCTGTCCGTCGCGCTCATCCCTACGCGAATCGCAGGATCTAACGATAAAGTGTCCAGTATGTTACGATTGGGAAGAGTAAACTGATCAAGGGCTCTCTTATCAAACGTCATCGCCTGAAACGGTGTTTCCATTACATCCTTTTCGCCCAAAAGACCGATATTCCCCGTCTTATCGACAAATCCTCCCGCTAATTTGTCGCGCTCCGCTTCGACAATCATTTCGTCCAGCCGGTACGAATCAAGTTTTTCCCCGCCGCTTTCCGCCTGCGCCGTCTCCGTGAACTGCGTTACTGCCAGACTGCCCAGCAACGCCAACGTCAACCACTTTTTTCGTGTCATCGTCACATCGTCTCCTCTCAAAACCTCTTATTATCCTCTCCCGCCGTTTCGACCAGAAAAGCAAAGCCCCTCCGCAAATCACGGAGGGGCGCTACACTTTGATCTGTATAGCTAAAAATCGCACAAAGCCATCATCAAATGCCTGCCGTCCTGTCGATCGCAAGATGCCAGTAATTCACGCGCTGAGGCAGGTTTCCTGGCTCTGCATCATCGTCCATTTCGCCTTACCAGCATTTTGCCAGTGGCATCGTAAAATATTCTCCGCATTACAGTGACGGGATCGCATCGGCTTTTCACCGATTTCCCTCTTAGCTCTTACAAGCACCTCAGCTGCTTATAAAATTTTCAAAGATTCCATTCCCGAAAACAACTCTAAAATCTTCACGCTATATCCCGCGATCCGAGAATACCCTCATATTAATCGTATTATAAATAATCTCCATATTTATGTCAACGACGTGTCGCTGCTTGTATCAGCTGGTTTCGGAAGGAAAGTCTTTCCGGTGTTGCCAATTCATCGATTTTACTCATCGTTTTTTCCTCCGTACTTTTATTTTTCTTTCGCTTCCCGCACATATAAGCGATGATTCGGAAATTCGCCCAGTTTCTCCCACTCGGCCGGGTTAAAAACCTGCGCGAAGCGATTATAAAAGCGATTCTGCACGATGAGATAAACGCGGCGATCCGTGGGAATCTGGGAAATATCTATGAACGGCATCACATTTTTCGCTTTCCACGATTTCCCGTCGGGACGTTTTCTCTCAATTTCCTCCGCCGTTTCCGCCTGGTAAACGTTAAGATCGCTGTAATACGGAATGGAAACTTTATAATCTCCGCAGTTGATGACGAGATCGCCCGGCAATACCCGCTCTTTAAGCGCTGCCGCCACATCCCAGGCGGAATACCCCTGATAGGTGACGACGGGCGCGGCGACGAAGAAGGTCAAAAGCACCAGAGCCGCCGACCAGACTACGAGCACACGCCGGGCTATCGCTGTCCTCTCGGCAAGAAAGCGCGCCGCGAGGACAGCGATAGGGAGCGACGCCGGCAACGTGTACGTCGTGTACTTCGTCGCCATCAGCTGATAAAACACATAAATGGAAAGAGCCCAGACGAGAAGGAACAGCTTCGTCGGATCGAGCGCCGGCCATTGCCGTTGCTTCACATATTTATAGATTACCACGGGAAGCGTGAACGACCACGGCAAAAACACGAGGAAAAAGAGGGCGCTATAATACCACCAGACATCCCACATCGGATGCTCCGACTGCGTCGCCCGCAAGACGTTATGAACACCGAGGAAATTATCGATGAAATCTTTCCCGTGCATAGCGATCATCGGTCCGTACCAGAGCAGTGTCACGGCGAAAAACAAAAGGAACCCCAGCGGCTTCATGTCCTTGACCGCAGCAAAGTCGCGTCGCAGACAGATGTAAAGGGTCACGATAAAGCCCGGCAGGAGTATCCCGATGGGGCCTTTCGTCAGAACTGCCAGCCCCGCCGCGATGTAGCAAAGATAATAGAGATTTTTGTTTTTCCCGGTGTACGCCAGATAAAAAAAGACCAGCACGGCGTTGAAAAACACGAACAACGTCATGTCGGTAATAACTGTTTTCGCGACGAGCCAATAACCGAACGATGTCCCGAGGATCAGCGCCGACCAGAGTCCGGTTCTTTCGTCATACGCCCGGCGGGCAAAAAAATACGTCATCACCACGCCGATGACGCCAAAAATACCCGAAGCCATCCGCGCCGCAAAGTCATTCACGCCGAACAGCCCAAAGGCCGCTATGAGTTCCCAATAAAAAAAGATCGGCTTATCGTACCAGTAATTGCCAAAAATGCGCGGCGAAATGAAATCGCCCGCCGCCAACATTTCTTTCGCCGTCTGCGTATAATTCGTTTCCACCGGATCGGTGACGGGAATCATCCAGTTTCCCAGCCAGTAAAGGAGAAGCGCCGCCACTGCCAGAAGCAAAAGATTTCGCCGCTCGTTATTCATCGATTCACTCCTCTATCCGGCGAATATCGGCCCCCAGCGCGACGAGCTTCGGCACCAGATGATCGTATCCGCGGTCGATGTGGTGAATGTAGCCGATCTGGGTCTCGCCCTCGGCGATCAGCCCCGCCAGTACCATCGCCGCCCCCGCGCGCAGATCGGTCGCTTTGACCTGACAGCCGGTAAGCGCCGGAACGCCTTCGACGACCGACGTGCGCCCGTCGATCTTGATATTCGCTCCCATGCGTTTTAATTCGTCCACGTGCATAAAGCGATTCTCAAATACGGTCTCCGTCACCATGCCCGTGCCTTCTGACACCGCCAGCATCGCCATGAACTGCGCCTGCATATCCGTAGGAAAACCCGGATACGGCATCGTCTTGATGTCGACGGCGCGGGGCACGCCCTGACAGCGCACACGAATGCCATCTACATGTTCCTCGATCTCGACCCCCGCTTCCTTCAGCTTGGCGATAACCGGCTTCAAATGCTCGCTGATGGCGTTCTCAATGTAGACGTCGCCGCGGGTCATCGCCGCCGCCACCATATACGTCCCCGCTTCGATACGGTCGGGGATGACCGTATAAGCGGCGCCGACAAGCTTCGGCACCCCCTCGATCTTGATGACGTTCGTTCCTGCGCCGCGGATATTTGCGCCCATAACGTTGAGATAATTGGCAAGATCGATAATTTCCGGCTCCTGCGCCGGATTCTCCAACACCGTCTGCCCTTCGGCCATGGAGGCCGCCATGATAATATTCTCCGTCGCCCCGACGCTCGGAAAATCGAGGTAGATACGCGCCCCTTTCAAGCCTTTCGGCGCCTTGGCGTCGATGTAGCCGTGCCCGATCTCAATGTCCGCCCCCAATGCTTCAAAGCCCTTCAAATGAAGATCGATGGGGCGCGTGCCGATGGCGCAGCCGCCCGGCAGGGAAATTTTCGCCCGCCCGCAGCGCGCCAAGAGAGGGCCCATAATGAGAAACGACGCCCGCATTTTCCGCACCAGGTCATACGGCGCCTCATACTCCGTGATATGGCTGCTGTCAATAAAGAGCTGATTCGCCTCGGCGTTAAAATCTACTGCGACGCCCAGTGACCGGATAACTTCCGCGATCGTCTGCACGTCGTCAAGCGCCGGCACTTCGTCCAGTCGGCTCGCCTGCTCCTGCCCTAGGAGCGTCGCCGCGATGATCGGCAGCACGGCATTCTTCGCGCCGCTTATTTTAACCCGCCCACGCAGGGAATGACCGCCGTTGATGACTAGTTTTTCCATGAAAATAAACTTTCCTCCCGCGATAAGAACCGTATATTGATAAATTTTATCATGCCCGCCGCCCCTTGACAAGGGGGCAAAAGGCACAGCACAGGAGAGCCGGCCGCACCTGCGGCTCGTTCGCTACGTACGGCGCGCTTCGCGGCGCCTTCCCCGGAAAAAGCGCGGCAGAACTTTCTGCCGCGCTTTAACTTTAATAAGCTTTTCTCCAAGGGTTCATCCTAAAAACCTTGCTCAGGTTCCTTTCGATCCGGCGGAACCTGATAGAGGGTCAGGGCGGGATTATTTTCCTTAATCCAGCCGAGCGCCCATTCGTTATTGACGAGCAGCACCGGGTTATGAACACGATCATAGACGAACATGCCGCGGTCGGCGCCTCTGAGCGTGGAAGGCGTGACTTCCCGACCATCGGCCGAGGCGAGCCAGCGCGCCACTTCAAAGGGCTGCATGGTAAGCTCGATATCGACGCCGTACTCGCTCTTTAGACGGTACTCCAGAACGTCGAACTGTAAAGTGCCGACCGTGCCGACAATGTAGGATTCCGTTCCCGCTCCGGCCTGGTAAAAGAGCTGGATCGCTCCCTCCTGCGTGAGCTGCTCGATGCCCTTGACGAATTGTTTGCGCTTCATCGTATCCTTCGCCCGTACCCGGGCGAATTTTTCCGGCGGGAATACCGGAAAATCAGCGAAGCGAAACTTACGGGAGAGGCTCGTCAAGGTATCGCCGATACCGAAAACGCCGGGGTCAAACAAGCCGACGATGTCGCCCGGCCACGCCGTGTCGATGATCTGACGGTCCTGCGCCAGGAACTGCTGCGGCTGCACGAGCTTGACGCTCTTTTCCGAGCGGCTGTGCCAGACGCTCATATTGCGCTCGAAACGCCCGGAAACGATCCGGACGAACGCCAGACGGTCGCGGTGCGCCGGGTTCATGTTGGCCTGAATTTTAAAGACGAAGGCGGAAAAATTTTCTTCCGCCGGGTCGATGACTCCGTCCGAAGAAGCGCGCGGTGCGGGCGGCGGCGCAAGGCGCAAATATTCCTCCAGAAAGTTCTCCACGCCGAAATTCGTCATCGCCGAGCCAAAAAAGAGCGGCGTCAGCTCTCCCTGTGCGATACGCGTGAGATCAAAGGGTTCTCCCGCTTCGTCGAGAAGCGTAATATCGTCCGCCAGTGCCTGATACGTCTCCTCGTCCAGCCGCGCACGAAGCGCCGGATCGTCCAACGCGTAGATCTCAGAAGCCCGGGCTTTTTGTCCGTGGGTCTCGTCCGCGGCGAAAAGCTCCACTTTTTTCGTCTGCCGGTCGTAGACGCCGCGATAACGTCCATCCGAACCCACCGGCCAATTCATCGGATAGGAGCGGATGCCCAGCACGTTTTCCAGCTCGTCCATAAGATCAATGGGCGCTTTGCCGAAGCGATCAAGCTTGTTAATGAAGGTAAAGATCGGGATACGGCGCTCTTTGCAAACCTTGAACAGTTTTTTTGTCTGCGCCTCAACGCCCTTCGCCGCGTCCAGCACCATGACTGCGCTGTCCACCGCCATCAGCGTCCGATACGTGTCCTCGCTGAAATCCTGATGGCCAGGGGTATCGAGAATATTGATCCGAAATCCTCTGTAATCGAATTGCAGCACGCTTGAAGTCACCGAAATGCCGCGCTGCTTTTCGATCTCCATCCAGTCCGATACCGCGTGGCGCTGAGTTTTTCGTGATTTTATGGAACCAGCCAGATGAATCGCGCCGCCGTACAGCAGCAGCTTTTCCGTCAGCGTCGTCTTTCCGGCGTCCGGGTGAGAGATAATGGCAAACGTCCGCCGTTTTGCAATCTCCGCTTTCAATTCTTCGTTCAAAATACTGTTTCGCTCCTCACGTCAGAAACAAAGGCGGCCGCGAGGCCGCCCCGTAATCACTGCGCTACTTTGACTTCCGTCCAGACTTTATCGTATTTCGGCAGATTATCGCCCAAGTCATGGAAGAACTCCGCCTTTTTGAGAAGATCTTCCGGCGGATAAGACGCGACATCCTTCTGCACCTCCGGGCTGAGCTGGCGCACGACCTCGGGGATCGGCGAAGCGTAGCCGATATACTCCACGTTTTTCTTCGCGATATCGGGGCGCGTCAGAAAATTGATAAACTCCTCCGCCTCCGCCTTATGCTTGGCTCCTTTCAGGATGACCATGCCGTCCACCCAGAGATTCGTCCCTTCTTTGGGGATCGCGTAGGCAAGATCCGGATTCTTCGCCATCATGTACACGGCGTCGCCCGACCAGACGACGGCCAGAGCGCCTTCTCCGGCGATCATTTTGTCCTTCACTTCATCCACGACGTAAGCCTGCACCAGTGGTTTCTGGGCGATAAGCTTGTCGCGGGCGGCTTTAAGCGCCGCGTCGTCGCTGGCGTTTAAGGAATAGCCGAGATATTTCAGCGTCACCCCGATGGAGTCCCGCAGACTGTCCAGCATAAAGATCTGCTTCGCATATTTCGGGTTCCAAAGAATGTCCCAGCTGTCGACAGGATCGGTCACCATTTTACGGTTGTAAATGATGCCCACCGTTCCCCACATATAAGGCACTGCATATTCATTCTGCGGATCATAATAAAGATTCTTGAATTTTTCGTCAATGAGCGCGTAATTGGGAATGCGGGTCATATCGATTTTTTCCAGCAGACCTTCACGCTTCATGCGCTCGATCATATAATCGGACGGAATGACCAGATCGTAGTCGCTGCCGCCCGCTTTAACCTTGACGTACATATCCTCGTTCGTCGCCCAGGTATCGTAAATGATACGAATGCCCGTTTCTTTTTCGAAGGTCTTCACCAGCTCCGGGTCGATATAGTCTCCGGCGTTGTATACCTTCAGCTCGCGCCGCGCCGAATTTCCTCCGCCGCAGCCGGCAAGCGCCAGCGCGCACAGAACGAGTGTCAGGAGCCCCACGATTTTCAGCGTCTTTTTCATCTGTCCACCCCTCCGATTCTCAATTTGTGATACGTTTTCGCTTCGGCACCGCCAAGCGATGGTTGACGGCCAGGAGAAGCACCAGCACGGTCAAGAAAAGCAGCGTTGACAGCGCGTTGATCGTCGGGTGAATCCCTCGCCGGGCCATTGAATAAATTAGAATAGAAAGATTATTGACCCCCGACCCGGTCGTAAAGAAGCTGATGACGAAATCATCGATCGACAGGGTAAACGCGAACAGCGCCCCCGTCACGATCCCCGGCAATATCTCCGGCAGAACGATACGCCGAAAGGCATAGGCAGGGCTGGCGCCGAGATCAAGCGCCGCCTCGTAGAGATGGTCGTCAAACTGCCGCAGCTTCGGCAGTACCGTCAAAATGACATAAGGTACGTTAAACACCGTATGCGCTAAAAGGAGCGACGTAAAGCCGAGATTAATCTTTACGAAAATAAAAAGCAGCATGAGGGAAATGCCGGTTACGATATCGGGATTGAGCACCGGCAGATACGTCAGGTTCATGACGATCTTCTTTTCCCACGGGCGCATCCCGCGGTACATCGCAAACGCCGCCAGCGTCCCGATAATCGTCGCCAGGAGGGCGGCGAGGATCGCGATGGACAGCGTATAGTAGAGGGCGTCAAGGATCGCGCTGTCCTCAAAGAGTGCTTCGTACCAGCGTAAGGTAAAGCCTTCCCAACTCGCCCGCGATTTGGAAGCGTTAAAGGAAAAGACGATGAGGACGAAAATCGGCAGATAGAGGAAAGCAAAAATGACCGCTGCGTAAGACCGCCGTAAAAATCTCATCACAGGAACATACCGCCTCCTCCCTCTTTGCTGTACCGGGACAAAAACACCATGCTAAAGAGAATCAAAAGCAGCATGAGCACCGACATGGCCGAGCCGAAGCTCCAATTGCCGATGACGAGGAACTGTTGCTCGATGACGTTGCCGATGAGCATGTACTGCCCGCCGCCCAGCAGCCGCGAAATAACAAAAGTCGTCACCGCCGGCATGAACACCATGAGCATTCCGGCGTAGACTCCCGGCAAAGATAAGGGAAACGTCACCCGGCGAAAGGAAGTCCAGGCGTCCGCACCAAGATCTCCCGCCGCTTCCAAGAGGCTCCGATCCATCTTCGTCAATACCGAATAGATGGGCAGGATCATAAACGGCAGGAAATTATAGACCATTCCCAAAAGAACCGCCCCGTCCGTATAGAGGATATGCACAGGCCCCAAATGAAAAAACCGCAGGACGGCGTTAATGAGCCCGTTCTTTTCCAGCAGGGTCATCCACGAGTAGGTCCGCAGAAGAAAATTCATCCACATCGGAACGATGATCAGCATCATCATCATGTGGCGGTACTTCACCCGCGACTGGGCGAGGATCATCGCCAGCGGATAGCCGATAAGAAAGCAGAGAAAGGTAGCCAGTGCCGCCAGCCAGACGGAGTGACCGAGGACCCGAAGATAGAGCGGCTCCGCCGCCTGCCGGATATTATCCAGCGTAAAGGTCCAGCTTCCCTGATTCGTGAAAGCAAAAAAGAAGATGAGCGCCAGCGGCGCCACCGTGAACAGCAGCATCCACAGATGGTAAGGATACACCAGCCAACGTCTCTCCATCAATCCTCCACCCTTTTCATGACATGAATTTCGTTGGGGCCAATCGTCATCCCGACCGTTTCCCCCGCCGGAGTCATCGCCGTACTTTGCACCAGCCACTCGTAGCCGTCCGGCGCGGTCACCACCATTTCGTAGTGGACGCCCTTAAAGGTCACGGTAGTGACGGTACCGGTCAGCATTCCTGCTTCGGCAGCGACAATCGACACATCCTCGGGGCGCACCACCACGTCGACGGGAACATCTTCCCCGATCCCCCGGTCGACGCAGACAAACTCGTGCCCCGCAAAAACGACCCGTTCGTCGCGTATCATGCGCCCCGGCAGGATATTGCTCTCCCCAATAAAATCCGCGACGAAGGGATTTCGCGGCTCGTTATAAATATCCTCGGGACGGCCGATTTGCTGAATACGCCCGCCGTTCATGACAACGACCGTATCGCTCATCGTCAGCGCTTCCTCTTGATCGTGCGTGACGTAAATGAAGGTCGATCCGACCTGCTTTTGGATACGCTTCAGCTCCACCTGCATATCGCGCCGCAATTTGAGGTCGAGAGCCGATAATGGCTCATCGAGAAGCAGAACCTCCGGCTCGTTGACGAGCGCCCGGGCAATGGCAATTCGCTGCTGCTGCCCACCGGAAAGGGACTCTACGGAACGTCCCCCGAAGCCTTCCAGATTGACCAGCGCCAGCATTTTCTCCACCCGCGCGCGAATTTCCTTCGCCGGGGTCTTTTTCACCTGCAGCCCGAAAGCAATATTTTCCTCTACGTTCATGTGCGGAAACAGCGCGTGGCGCTGGAACACCGTGTTGACCCGCCGCCGATACGGCGGCATACGGCTGATGTCCTCCCCGTCAAAGAGGATTTTCCCGGCGCTGGCCATCTCAAATCCTGCGATAAGGCGGAGCGTCGTCGTTTTACCACAGCCGGAGGGGCCTAAAAGCGTGAGAAATTCATTTTTTCGAACGGTAAGATTTATCGCATCGAGCACCACATGGTTCTCAAACTGTTTTGTCAAATCCACCAGCCTGATGATGCCCTGATCCGGCATAAGCAACCCCTTCCTCACCCATAGGATAAAAACTCATCTTCCTTATTATACATATTTTCGCCCGAAAATAAAGATATCATTTAAGAAAAGGCGCACGTTTTTTCGTGGGCTCCCCTGGCGTGCCGCCCGGCTACGATTTCTCTCGTCCGCAGCGTGGACAAACCTCCGAATCCTTAGGAAGCGGCTCGCCGCATCCCGGGCAGAGCGGCGTAAGCGCCGTATTACAGTGCGGGCAGCGGCTAAAGCTCTCCGGCACTTCGCTTTTACAGTGCGGGCAAGTTACCTTCGCACTCACGTCGACAGGCGCTCCGGGATCCGACGGCACGACCGGGTCCCGGCGCCTTTCCGGCACGGGCGTCTTCCTGCGCCGTCCCCAGAGGAGATAGACAATAGCGATGGGCGGGAACGCCGCCGACCCCAACCCCCACAGGAGCGCATTTTCCAACGTATACCCGCGCTTTTTCGCGTCCCAAAAAACTACCAGCCCCAGAAGCAGAAAAAGAAGCGATCGAACCGGCATGAAAACGGCCCCCTTACTCGCGTTGTTGCCCTAAATAGTAATCGACAAACTGCCGCGCCGTACGGCCGCTTCGCCCCGAGTGCGCCATCTCCCAGCGCCGTCCGGCGCTCTTTAGCTCCTCCGGGGAGAGCGTGATCCCCGCTGCCCGCAGATAATGATCGATGATCGCCAGATACTCCCTCTGACTCGGCGCGCGGTAATCAATAATCAGGCCGAAGCGGTCAGAAAGGGAAATGGTTTCGTTGACGCTGTCTGATCGATGAACGTCGTCCGTCCCCTCCCGGTCCTGCCAGCTCTCCTTTACGAGATGGCGACGGTTCGACGTCGCGTAAATAAGAACGTTGTCGGGACGCGTTTCCAGTCCACCCTCGATACCGGATTTCAAATACTTATATTCCGGCTCGCTCGTTTCGAAGGAAAGATCGTCCAGATAAACGATGAAATACTTCGTCGCGAATCGGCGCAACGTCTGCATAATCTCAGGAAGCTCTGCCAGCTGCGGCTTTGTGATCTGTATAAGGCGCAGGCCTTGGCCGAAAAACTCATTAGCTAAGGCTTTGACCGACGACGATTTCCCCGTCCCCCGCGCGCCCACGAGCAGGACGTTATTCGCCGGACGGCCGCCGAGGAATGCCAGCGTGTTGCCGAGAAGCGCCTGTTTCTGTTCCGTGTAACCGATGAGCTGCACGAGCCGGATCGGCTCGAAATTTTCCACGCCCACCAGCTTCTTTTCTTTCTCCCAGCGAAACGCCCGATAGATTGCGATATCGCCGCATCCGTAACGGCGATAATAATCGATCAGTTCCTCCGCCAGTGACGCTGCCGTCCACGGCTGGCACATCACGGCGAAAAGCGCCGCCGCCCCTTCCTGCTCATCCGCCACCCGAACGCCGGTCGGCACATAAGCGTCCAGGAGAGAAAGCGGCAGGTAAGCGCTCGGCAGTTCGCGAAGGAGCGGTTCCAAAAGTGCAATATCATGGGTAAAGGCGGCTTCTAAGCTCTTTCCCACGCGCCCCTTTTGCTGTTCCATGATGGCAGCGGCGAGATTTTCATCAATCGCCAGCCGAAAAAGGATGTAATCGGCCACCAAATTCCCCTCCAGCCCCCATTGCTCCGCCTTTTCGATCAGCGCCGCGGCAAAAGCGTACGCCATCCCTTCATCCTCGGGACGCGCCGCGAACTCTGTCAGCCATCGTAAGACGGGGTCATGAAGAAGCGGTCGGCAGACCAGCAGCTGATGAAAGAGAGGAATTTTCATAGACACACTCCGCCTTCTTTCCTTTGTCCGCAGAAATTGATAAGTCTTTTTTAATCTTTCATTTTCTCTAAGTATACAGGAAATCTTCCCGCTTGGCGATAGGCGAAAGAAAATTTACCGCGCCGGAAAAAAGAGCCGCCCGCCGCAGCGGAACCGGCTCTTTCTCTACCTCATCGAGGGTGTATGCTGGGGGGATTTTAACTCAAATCATATTCTGCCGATAGGCGGCGTAGAGCTGTTTTAGCTCTTCGATTTTGTCGTACATCTCGACCTGAAGGCCCGAGGCGGTCGCGTAGTCGCCTTCGTTCAAGGCGTCGACGAGGAGCGTGAAAAGCGATTTTTCGTCGATGCTGTCCTTCGCCAGATAGGCACGGATGCCGCTGATCTTCGTCCAATTGTAAGAATCCTGATCGGTCACGACATCGGCTTCGATCTCCTTCGCGGTGCGGACGATCAGGCGATTTTCGGGAATAATGCGGCTGATGAGCTCCGTCTTCCAGCGCAGCAGCGCGCTGGCGGCAAAAGAATTCAAGATGGCGTCGTTGAGCGCTCCACCCGCCGTGATAACCGCTCTTTTCGCCGGATAATTATGAAGATTCTCCATGTTTTCCCAAACGGTCGCCGGAGCCTTACCAAACAGGCGATCGCGCTCCTCCGCCGTGTAGTCCTCGAACACGTCGTTCTCACTGCGATAGGCGCGCTCTTCTTCCAGATAAACGCCCTTCTCCCCCGCCTTCTTGGAAAGCTCGGCGAGAAGCGCTTTCGTCGTCCGGCCGAAAACGGCGCGAATGCCGTCGAGCGCCGCCGAATAGATGGCTGCCAGCGCGATATAAGTGTTCGTGTAAGGATTGCATGCCCGAAGCTCGAAGCGGGTCGCCCGTGGATTTTTGACATCGCGTACCACGCCCGCCAGGATCGTCCGATTGCGCGACGGCACCGCCGGGGAATGCCCCAGCGACGTGACGACACAAACGGGAGCCTCAAAACCTGGCTTAAGGCGGTTCAGAGAATCGTTCGTTGCCGACACCAGAGGATTTATGACCTCATAATTTTTCAAAAGCCCCATAAGCGCGCCGTAGCCCACCGCGCTCATGAAATCCTTCGTCATATCCTTCGGGCTGAAGAGATTGACGATGGAGCCGTCCTTCATAACCGCCGCCATGCCGATGTGAGTATGCTCGCCGTTCCCGGCAAGGCCGATCATCGGCTTCGCCTTGAAAATGACTTCGAGACCGTTTTTACGGAATACTTCCTTGACCAGCGTGCGGACGAGCAGCTCGTTGTCCGCGCACTGTAAAGCCTCCGCGAACTGCCAGTCCATCTCGATCTGCTCACAGACGTGCGACATATTGCCGGCTTCATCCATGTGCGCCTTGAGGCCGCCGACTTCTTTATGCCCCATCTCCGCCTTAAGGCCGTACTTATCGACCAGCAGGATGCTCTGTTCCAGCGCCGTGCGAACCGCGCCGCGCGTGCGCTGCCAATACTGCTCCTGCATGACCTGCGAAGCGGTCATCTCGGCAATATCAGCCTCTTCCAACGGCGTCTTGACCCAAAACTCCAGCTCTGTCGCCGAGGTGAACTGAATATCCGCAATCTCATCGCCCTTGATATGTTCGAGCCCTGAGACTTTCTTCTGCTTCTTGAAGAGCTTCAGCAGCTCTTTTTTGACGAAATCCAGCGTATCTTTCAAAATAGCACGGGAATCGACATGTTTTTTATCATGAATGAGGAACGCCGGGATACGCAGCGTGCCGACGGGTTTTCCCGTCGCCGCGTCGATATGCTCACAGTTATAGTCGACGAACCAGTTCACGCTGGGATCGATGGGCATATCGACCTTGGCGTTGTTAATCGTCGCAATTCCCGTCAGGACGACGGACGAGCCGTCGGTCTGCACCGCCGTGCCGGCGTAAAAATCATCAATATCCTTCAGAAAGATACGAATCGGAATCTTTTCATCCGTATCGTTGCCCGCCAGATCGATACCGACCAGCGAAACGAACTTGATCTCGGGGTGCTTTTTCAGCGCGGCCAGAATCTCTTTTTTCGCGGTACCGGCCGGAATGACATACAGCAAATCGTCCATTTTTATCACCCTTGATTATGTAGTAGTAGTTATTAAAGACCCTCTCCAGGGTCTACGCGCAGCATCCCTTTTCGCCCCGCAGCAGTCCTGCCGTCGCCACCGCCATCATTTTCACCGCGTAAAGAAGCGCCGCTTCATCGAAGGTAAAGTGCGAATCGTGATGTCCGGCGGCCAGATCGGCCCCATCATCATATAGGCCGCCTCGCGCCTGCACCCGTTCCATGAAATAGGAACGTCCTCGCTGGCGCCGAAATTACAGGCGCCTACCACCCGGGGAAAAATCCCTGCTTTTTTCGCCTGCTCTTCCAGATAAGCGGCCAGCGCCGGAGAATTTCTGCCCCCGCCGCGCCGCCCACTTTCTCAATAGCGACTTTTACATCGTACATCTGCGCCGCCGCCTCAAGGATCCGAACCGCCTCTTTTTCCATGTAAGCATTGATTTCACTCGTGGCCCCCGGGTTTCCAGCTTCAAAACTTTGCCACCTTCGCCGCCGTGCGGAACTCCATCCACCCCGGCTCCGGATAGCGATGGAGATCGCGCCGCCCGGTCACCAATTCTTCCCGCATCCCGTCGGCAGCCGCCATCATGTCCTGCGCTAATGTCATCTTCATCCCGCCCCATTCTCGATTGCCTTCTGCACACGCTGCCGCCTGTTTCACAGCTTTTTCGAAAAAACACCGGCGTCAATAAAAAAAGCCCCATGAACGCCCCGGAAAACTTTTCGTGGCTTCATACGGCTCCATTTCCCGTCCTTTGTTCCATCCGGTATGAAGTATAGCATTTCATCTTCCGCTTGTCCAGAAAATTTTCCCGGCGCGCCCGATTGATCCGGCTGTCAGCTTTACAAAAGCTCTCTGGTCAAACGCATTAATTTATAGTATGATTAGAAAAGAAGGTGAGGGGAGGAATCTTTATGGATAAGGCCTTAGAATTTTCCACCTGCCTGCCGATCGGAGTGGAGGTCTGGGCAGAAACCGCCTTTTCCCATGACGACCACAGGCAGCTCGCGCAGTTCGGCAATATTATAGCTAATCTGCGCTCCCCTCAACTAGTCGTCGAGATCATCAACCGGCTCCTTCTTGACCAGCAGCGGGCGCTGGCCGAAGAAGCGCAGGCGGCAGACGAACGCCGTCCGCTGCCTGCAGTCTTTAAGTATAACAGCGACTCGAAGCGCGTTTTTTTTATCGTTCACGCCCGTTTCGCCCTGAAAATGTTCAGCCGCATCTTAGTTAACCCCTTCAAGGACGATCCGCCTTTTTTTAATCAGTACGGGCGTCTGGTTGTAAGCCAGAAGGATTATCAAGGGTTCCGGTAAAATTATCGATGACCAGGTCATAAAAATACCGCTCGACGCTACATAACGTAACGCTGAGCGGTATTTTTATGTAACGAGTTTCAAAACAGCTCTTTTTCCAGCACGATGGTCTGGTCGCGGTTCGGCCCCACGGAAACGATTCCCTGCCTGATGCCCGTGTATTCAGCCAGCCGTTCCAGATAGGCGCGGGCCTCTGCAGGCAGTTCATCGTAGGCGCGCACGCCGGAAATATCCTGCTTCCATCCCTTAAACGTCTCGTAGACCGGTTCAACCTCCGCCAGCACCTTAAGGCTCGCGGGCATTTCGTTCAGCGGCGCGCCCTGATAGCGATAGCCGACACACATCTTGATTTCGTCAAAGCCGTCGAGAATATCGAGACGCGTAACCGCCATGTGGGTGATGCCCGAAAGCAGCCCTGCGTAGCGGACGACGAAGGCGTCCAGCCAGCCGGTGCGGCGCGGGCGACCGGTAACCGTACCGTATTCGTGGCCCGCCTCGCGCAGTTTTTCGCCCACCTCATTGAGCTGCTCCGTCGGGAACGGCCCCGCGCCGACACGCGTGCAATAGGCCTTGACGACGCCGACAACGTTTTTCAGCCGCCCCGGAGCGACGCCGGTGCCCACGCCGATGCCGCCGGAAACCGGATGTGACGAGGTAACATAGGGATATGTCCCGTAATCAAGATCGAGCATTGTCGCCTGCGCGCCCTCGAAAAGAACGCGCTTGCCCGCGGCGAGTTCCTCGTTTAGGAGCGCGATCGTATCACAGACGTAGGGGCGCAGCCGCTCCGCATAAGCGAGATACGCTTCCAACATTTCACCGTAATCGAGCGGCGCGTGATTATAAAGCCGCTCCAGCTCCATATTTTTGATGGCGAGATTTTCCTTCAAACGCTTGGCGAACTCATCCTTATCCATGAGATCGCAGACGCGAATGCCGATACGTTTCGCTTTATCCTGATAACAGGGACCGATGCCCCGCTTTGTCGTGCCGATTTTACTATTGCCGCGCAGCTCCTCGCTGAGGCTGTCAATCAGGCGATGGTACGGGAAAACGATATGGGCGCGATTTGAGAGGCGAATGCCGCTGACGTCGACGCCGCGCTTTTGCATCGCGTCCATCTCCTCCAGCATGACCTCGGGATCAACGACGACCCCGTTGCCAATGACGCAGAGCGTCCCCGAATAGAGAATCCCCGACGGCAAGAGCCGCAGCTTATATTCTTCGCCGCCCACCGCGACTGTATGCCCGGCGTTGCTGCCGCCGCCGTAACGCACGACCGTATCCGCCTGCCGCGCCAGATAGTCGACGATCTTCCCCTTCCCCTCGTCGCCCCACTGGCTTCCCATGACTACCACTGCTGCCATTTATATCGCTCCTTTTCCCTATCCTTACGCATGGCTTGCTCTCTTCGCGAGCCGCTTTCTTTCCTTCGCCGCTTTTCCCCCAAAGCTTTGGACCAAACACTTTTCTTCCGCGCCGCTTAAAGGCCGAAGCGGGCAAAGATCATATCGACGTTGCGCAGGAACCACTTGTAATCGAAGCACGCGTCAATTTCCTCTTTCGTTAAATACCGCGTGATATCGGGATCTTTCTCCACGTTCGTACGGAAATCTTCCCCTGCCATCCAGCGCTTCATGGCGTTTCTCTGCACCCACTGATAGGCATCCTCGCGCAGCACGCCCTTATCGACGATCGCCAGCAAGAGCCGTTGGCTGTAAATAAGCCCCCCCGTCTTATTCATGTTCGCCATCATCGCCTCAGGATAAACGAGCAGCTTGTCAATAATGTTCGTGAATTTCTTCACGCAGTAATCGACATTGATCGTACTGTCCGGCAAAATAACGCGCTCCACGGAGGAATGGGAGATATCCCGCTCATGCCAGAGGGTGATGTCTTCCATGGCCGCCACCGCATTGCCTCTCACCAGGCGGGCCATACCCGCCACCCGCTCGCAGGTGATAGGGTTCCGCTTGTGCGGCATAGCGGAAGAGCCTTTCTGCCCCGGGCTGAAATATTCCTCCGCCTCGCGAATATCGGTCCGCTGAAGATTGCGGATCTCCGTCGCGAACTTCTCGAAGGAACTGGCGACGATCGCCAGCGTCGTCATATATTCGGCGTGCCGGTCACGCTGGATAACCTGCGTCGCCAGCCGCACCGGAGTGAGCCCCAGCTTTTCGCAAACGATCTTTTCAACGCGCGGATCGATATTCGAATATGTGCCGACAGCGCCGGAGAGCTTGCCGACGGCGACGATTTTCCGGGCGTGTTCCACCCGCTCGATATCGCGCTCGACCTCCGCCATCCACAAAAGCAGTTTGAGCCCGAAGGTCATCGGCTCAGCGTGAATCCCGTGTGTTCGCCCGATACACGGCGTATGCTTGAACTCCGCCGCCCGCCGCGCCAGCACCTCATGAAAACGATGCAGATCGTCGAGAATAATGTCCGCCGACTTTCGCATCATGATCCCCAGTGCCGTATCCTTGACGTCGCTCGACGTCAGGCCCTTGTGGATGTATTTGGAATCCTCGCCCACGTACTCGGCCACGTTCGTCAAAAACGCGATAATGTCGTGGTTCGTCACCTTTTCAATCTCATGGACGCGATTAAGATCAAAGCGTGCCTTCTTGCGGATATTCACCGCCGCTTCCTGTGGGATCTCTCCCAGCTCCGCCATCGCCTCACAGGCCGTAATCTCTACCTCGAGAATTTCCTCAAACTCATGCTGCAACGACCACAGCTTGCCCATTTCCGGATTCGTATAACGCTCGATCATCGTTCTTCCTCCTCTATCCGAGAGCCGCGCCTACACGGACGGTTTCATCATAACATTACGCCTCGTGCCTGTCAACGCCGGAACGCGGCAGGAAAGAGCCCCCTCACGAAATCGCGTATTTTTCCCAAATGATCGTCCGTCCCTCGGTGAAGGGACGCATCGGCGGAGACGGCACAGGGATTGCGAGGTCGCCGCCAAAAATACCCCGCTGTAGAGCGTATGCTTTACGGCGGGGTATTTCCATTTTTTCAGGGAAACACGACATGGATCCACGCTTTCATAAAAACGAACGGCGTTTTTTGTTGCTCTTACGCACGCGTTTTCAAAGAGACTCTTCCGTCAGATACGCCTCCTCGTCAATGTCCTTGTCGCCGACCGTCAGGCTTACCAAAGGCAAGTGTTCTGAAAAAGCCTTTTCCCAAGGCTGTAGGTCGATGAAGCCATCCAACGCTAAGACATCGTGGCGGCGCCGGTAGGCAAAGAGATGATTGGCTGCGTCCGCCGCCGTTTCCCAGCCCACCGCTTTTCGGGTCTGATCTCCGACCAACAGGAGATCAAGAAGCGTCGGCGTATCAAAGAGACCGATCCGCTGATGCAGAGAAAAGATTGTGATCAGTTCCCTCGCCCGGAGAATGTCCGCCCGCACCTCAGCAACAGGATCCGTGTCAATGATGAGAATGCGGTTGCCCGTAATAGTACCAAGATTCATGCCCCCATGACGATTGATGAGCCATGCCCGATCTCCAGCGGTGAGGTTCTGAATGTCAATGTCACCGCGTCCCGTCTGCGTGAGGTAAACGCTGTCGCCGAACTGCACCGTGCCAAAGCGAATATCTCCCACACCCTTGTGTTCCACCGTACCCGAACTGCCTACGACCGCCGTATCCACGACAAAATCGCCGCTGCCGGTACGACTGCCGTCCAGAATGTCGGCATGAAGGTTATGGATCCGCATATCGCCCGTGCCGCTCTGGCGAAGCACTGCCTGGCCACCGCCCGCATTTACGGTCTGCGCCTCCGCTGTGCCTGCGCCGGACTTCTCCAACGTGACGCCTTGGCCGTTGACATTGCCCAGCTGCATGTCGCCCGTGCCGCTCTGGCGAAGGACAACCTCCCCACCGGCGTTCACTTGCTGGAGCCGCAGAGGATCGCTGCCTCCAGCGGCGATGCGGACAGCGCCGCCCGCCTGCGCTGTATCGTTGGGCAGCGTGACGTTTCCGCCCGCCGTCAGATTCATATCCCCCGCCTCTACTTTGGCCTCGTGGGTAATGGCAATATTGCCCCCGGCTGTGACGTTGAGGTTTTTCCCGGACTGCACATTGGCAGCGATGACGTCGCCCTGCTTCGCCTGGAGCGCAATGTCCCCGTTCTCCGTCGTAACGGTCTTCACGTCCACCGTGGCCTGCTCCGCCGCTGCGGAAACAGCACCTTTCGCCTTGATGTCTCCGGTGGAGCGAACGCTGCCCCCGGCCGTGGCGCTAAAGTTTTGCCCCGACTGCACATTGGCAGCGATGACGTCGCCCTGCTTCGCCTGAAGCATAATGTCACCGTTGTCCGTCTTGATCGTCTGCAGGTTCACATTACCGCGTTCTGCTGTGGCGATGACGGATCCGGCCACATGGATTTCTCCCGGTGCAAGGACGCTTCCCCCCGCCGCCAGGGTGAGATTCTCCCCAGCGCGCAGCGTAGCGCCGCTTTCTGCCGTCACATCATTCTCCGCTTGCAATGTCAGCTTCTTCCCCGCGTCTAAGACAGATCCGGCCTCGGTTACAAGGCTTCCGCCCGCCGACAACGACACATTCTCCACCGCCGTGAGATGGGCCCCATTTTTCACGCTTGCGTTCTGCCCGGCGATGGTGGATATATTCCCCTGCGCGGTGAGGGTCGCGTTGCCATCTATAGCAACATTTCCCTTGGCGTCGGTGGTCAAATTTTTCCCCGCTTCTAAGGTTGCCCCCTGCACGGTTATATCATGTTCGGCAGTTGTCGCGAGGGTGCCGCCAGCCTTGAGCGCGGCACCATTGTTGATGGCGACGCTGCCCTTGGCGTCGGTCTCCAAGTCATTGCCTGCCGTGAGGTGTGCGCCGTTTTCCACGTTGACGCCGCCGGTGGTTTTCGTCCGCACATCCCGCCCCGCGTCAATGGTGGCATTGGACTTCACCGTGACGTCGCCCTCGGCGGCGGCGGCGAACGTGCCGCCCGCCTTGAGGGACGCGCCGTTTTCAATGGTGATGCCGCCCTGCGCCGCGAGCCCCATGTTGCGATTCGTTTCGTAGACGGCGCCGCTATCGATGTGCAGGGCGCCGCTGCTGGCGAAGGCGATGCCGGTATTTTCCGCCGTGAGTTTACCGCTTAGCGTGAGATCCTGCCCGGGGGCGACGTTTTTCACATGCACCGCCAAGGGATCGTCAGGCGCGCCCGTCACCCGCAGGGTTCCCGTACCGCCCGCGCCCGCGCCGAAAGAGGCCGTGAGGCCGCCTTCGGCTTTCGAGACGAGGGTGACGCCGCCGTTTATGCCAGCCGCTTCATCGACGGCCAGCACGTTCGCGGTCTTGAAGGTATTCGCTTCGGAGGCGATGGACACTTTCCCTCCCGCCTGCCCTGCTTTCCCGGCGGTGAAGGTCGCGCTTTCCGTCGCGATGACGGAGTGTTCGTCATTCCCTTGGAGGATATTTCCCGTGGCCGCGACATGCGCCGCACCGCCACGCAGCGTGCCGCCCGTGAGATCGGCGTTCTTCCCCGTCAACTGCACGGTACCCGTTTCGATGTTCCCCCGCACTTCCCCTTGTGCGTCGTTCGCCGCGCGGTACAGTTTGATGGTGCCTTCTGCCGCGTCGGCGGTGACGGTGCCGCTTTGGTTTTCGGTACGGATCCGGCCCAAGATGAGGTCGCCATTCTTTTCGCCGCGGAGGTAGACGGCGTTTTGCGCCTCCGCGTGTACCGCCGCGCCGTTGCTTAGGACGCGGATGCCGTTATCCGCCGCGCCCACGTCGCCCCCTGCCTTCAGGAAGATTTCGTTTCCGGCGTTCAGGTAGGAGACGGCGCCCGATTGGGGCGCTTCCATGCGCAGATGCCCGGCGGCACTCAGATGGATGTCACGCCCCACGGCGATGGCGCCAAGGGTCAGATCATGCGCGCTCGTCTGATTGAGGTAGAAGGAGCCTTCCGTATTGGCGCGGAGGAGTCCGGTGAGTTCCGTCGTGATTTTCTGTCCGTCACTCCCGATGTCCCCTGCCCCGCCGTAGAGGGTGAGGTTTCTCGCCGTGATGGTGCCGTCGGCGGTGATCCCACGCCCGGCCATCAGCTTGACGTCGTTGGTTCCGGCATTGATGCCGCCCTTGACGCGCAGGGCGTCGTCCTTCGTGCTGCTCAGGAAGACATACCCGTGGCTGTTCACGGTGACGCCGCCATCGGCTGCCGTTTTCACGGAGACAGGGGTCTGCCGCCGCACCGTGAGACTTTCGAGCTTCCCGTTCGCGTCATAGTTCTTCGTGATGTCCCCCGCCTGCGCCTCGGAGAGGATTTTCAGGTTCTCTACGTTTTTAAGATTTGCTTTCTCTATGGTAGTCGTACTTTCGGTGCCGATGTGTTGTCCTTCCAACGTGATATTGCGGCCGCTGATATTGGCCGTTTCGCTGAGAGTGACCTCGCCCGGCTTGCTGTTGATGATACGATCCTCAATGGCGTAGAGGAGCTGATTTTTCGTCCAGCCGTATCGGTTGTCCGCCCGGGTCACTTCGGCGTAGCCAACGATGGCAGACTGTTCCTCGGCGCTGTATCCCTTATCGGCAAAATAGGCCGTCTGCGCCGCCTGATAGGCGGTCTTCGCCGCTTCGCGCTCCGCGTCTGTCGCAGCGTTCTTCATCGCGCTGATGTACGCCGTGCGCGCTGCCGCCATCCCAGCGTCGGCGGTGTACGCAGCCGCCGCGTTTTGATAGGCCGTCACTTTCTCATTCGTGCCAGCCAACTGCTGGAGACGGTTCGTCGCGGCCGTCTTTCGCATTTCCAATGCCTTTTTCCCGGCTTCCACGCTGCTGTCCGCTGCATCGCTCGCGGAGATGAGGTTCGACTTCGTCCAAAGCCTCTGCCGGTTGGCGGCATTGCCCGCCGCTTCCGTGGAGCGCACCGATACGATGGATCCCTGCGCCTTGAGGGACACGTCCCCCTCGGTGCTGGTGATCTGATTCACCCGCATATCCCCGTCCGTCTGCTCCAAATGAATATCCCCGCGCGCCGAAGCCGTGACGCTGGCAGTGGCGGGATCGCCGCTGGTCTGCGTCTGTCCCGCCGTCATGCGAAGACGATCGCCCGCCGCACCGATGGCGCCCGTCTGGCTCACTAATTCAACGCGCCGCCCCGAAACGCTGACGCCGTTATCGTAGTTGGTCAGATTGCCGTAGGCTTGAATGCGTGCGTGTTCTCCCGGGGCACCAACGGTACCCGCCCACGCCTTGACCGCGACATTCCCCTTCGTCGAATGAAGATCAATAGAGCCAGTGTCGGTGATCAGATTCACTTTCGCCGTATGGCCGGGATCGAGCGCCGCCTGTTGGAGATCAATGTCCTTCTTTGCAAAAGCGCGCAGATCATCCGTGTGAATGGTGCCGCCGCCCGTGATGCTGCCCGTCTCGGAGAGGAGCCGCACATGGCTGTTTTCCGTCGCCCGGATCGTACCGCCCACGGTGACGTCACCCTTCGCCGCGACCTCAATCTTACCGCTTCCCGCCGTCAAAAAGCCGATGCTGACGGGGCTGCTGGCCTTCAGGCTGTAAGCGGTGGTGGAGGACGAGGTATCGTACTCCGTCCATGTATAGGTGTATTTGGTGTGAATGAGTCCCCAGATCCCGTGTTCCTCTTTCGTCGTCGTCATGCCGCTTTTCGAGTGGTCATGCTGCTTCCACTCGCCCTCGATGACGTAGGGACGTAGTTGATTCCCCTCCACGAAGTAGTGGCCGGTGCCAAGGGAAGCCCCGTTTTGCGACGTACTCTGGGACTGAATTTTATCCGAGGACACTTGGGCTTCGATTTCCTCGGGAGACTTGAACCGAATCCCGAACACATCGTTTGCCGTATACGTTTTCGTCGTCACCGTACCCGTCGATACGCCGCCCGTCCACTGGTAAAGCAAGTTTTGCTTCGGCGTAAAGGTGAAGGTTGTGCCGGACGCCGTCGTCGCCGTTTCCGGCTTGCCGATGTCGTAGGTCGTGGACGTCCCGTTGGTGTATTGAAAGACCTTCCCCTGCAAAGTATCCGTGATGCGCACGAAGCCTTTGCGGCTTTGATTTTCGATGGACGAGAGGAGGACGCCGCGGTTCACGGCTTTCGTGTCAATGGAGATGTCCGCCGCCCCGTCCGCCGCTAAAATGCGGCCGCTCCCCGTGCTGCCCACGTTGCCGGAGATGTAGATCTGGCCGCCGTCGGCCTTGACGATTTCCGTCAAGAGCTGCTTCGTGGAAGGATTGTAGTAGACCGCCACCCGGTACTTGTAGGACTGACTGGCCGCATCATAGTAGTCGCCGCCCGCCTGCACGAGATATGTCTCATTTCCCCGCACAGCGCTGTCGGAGAGCGCCGGTTTTGTGCTGTCCCATGCCGCGTCCAATGCGTTCACTTTCCCCTGCGCGGCTCCATCTAACTGGGCGCCGTAAGAGCTGTAGCCGCTCTGGACGAGGCCGTTGAGATTGACTTCATACCCGTTGATGTAGACCGCCTGTCCGGCATGGATCCCCACCTCGGGCGACGATGCCGGTTCGTCCGGCAGGATGATCTCATTGTTCGATATTTGTCGGATCCATCTCTTATAGTCGTTGTAATCGACGAACGTCGTCCGTGTGCGCCCAGAAAAATTCTTGTAGTGGCGGTCCAAGAGCTTTTGGATCTTATCGGCGGTCGTCTTATCGATCATGTAACGGGTGATGGGATCTTCCCCGATGTTGATGGTCCCCGTGGGGTTATTCTGCACCACCGCGCCGTTGGGCGCTTTGATCGTAACCGTGCGCCCGCTGACCGATCCCGTGCCGCCCACGAAAATGCTGCCGTGATCGTTCTGGATGAGGACGTCGCCGTCGGCGTTTCGCACCTTCCCGCGAATGTCAATCGTAGGGGAGAGGCCTCCCTGCTTTTCGCCCGTGGACTTGATGGTGATGGCGGAAGTGCTGCCGCTTCCGGCGTCGGCGCGGATATGATCGAGGCCGACGATGCCGTTGATCGCCGCCGTGCTTCCCGCTTCGGCCGAAATGTTGCGGCTGTTGTAGTACACGCGTCCGCCGCCGCGGCTGACGACGGTATCCCCCACCATCATGTAGAGGGGCGTCCGATTCGTGATGGAGATCTCGGGTTTGCCCTGCGCCGTGAGGGTGCCGTTCACCGTCAGGCTGTCTGCCTCCACGGTGACGTCGCCCCCTGCGGCGGTGAGGGACGGCGTCTTCATGGCCGCCACCTGCCGATAGTGGTAGACGACGAAATTCTTCTGCCCCGTAGGCTGCCCGTGGTCGTCTAAGACGTCTTCCTTCTCCGCGAAGCCCTGCGCTTCCATGACGCGTAAGAGCTTCTCGAGCGCCGTCCGATAACTCTCATGTTCCTCCGTCCCCTTTGGATATTCTTGGAGGTGCTTCATGATGTCCTCATACTGCGTCCAGCAAGTATTTTCAAGGGTCGCCGTCTGAGCGGTGAAGTCCTTCGCCGAGACGCCGCTCCCCTCGCTGACGGTGACCTTGATGCCGCTGTAATCCGCCGTGCCGTCGGCCTTCTTCTTTACCTCGCCGGTGATCTCCACTGTCGTGCGGTTGTGACGGCCAGCCGTGACGGAGCCATTCACCGTCGCGCCATTCTTGCGGTCGATTTTGGCGGTGCGCTTTCCCTCCTCCGTCGTCGAGATCTCGGCATCGTCCTGCCCCGTGTAGATATTGTAGGAGCGGGCGCTCTGCTTGATGGTCTCTTGGGCGCTGTCGGCGGCGAGGCGGACGTCGCCGATGCCCCGCACCTCCGTACCCGCCGCCGTGGTCACGGTGTTCTCTTGGGAGATGCTGCTATCGAGCCGAGGCGTCGTGGCGAAAGGAATGACGGAGCGATTGTAGACATCGGAAAGGACATTGTAAATCAAAGCGCTTTTTTCTCCCTCAAGGCCGCGCCCCGCGTAGAGGTTCACGGCCCCGCTGCCGTCGATGCGGGCGCCTTCAGCGATGTCCACGGTATTCTTGCGCTGGAGTGTCGTATTCAAATGCGTCACCGCCGCACCGCTGATGCCGGTCTGATTGTCCGCCACGGCAGAGAGGTCAAGGCTCATATTTTCGTGCGCCGCCAGCGTGATGTCACTGCCGCTCCCGCCGTCTTCGGCAAGGTCGGTGGCGAGCTTTCCGCCCTTGACCCGCACACGGTTCTCATAGGCGGTCTTGATGTCGGAAAATGCCGTGGTCGTACCAACGATCGCGCCGCCGCTGGAGAGCCTGTTATCCGCCGTCAGTCGTCCTGTGGTCATCGCCAGTGCGCCGATCTTCCCCTTGGCGCTGAGGTCGGCGTTCGTCAGGCTGACTTCGCTGGTATAAGCGCGATTTTGGGCTAAGCGAGACGCATAGGCGTCAAGGCCGCCGTAGCCGCCGGTGGAAATGTCCGTCTTATCGTCATCCAAATGATTGGTGGCTGCAAACGTCTGGCCGCCCCCCGTGCGAATGGCGGCACTTTCGACACTCACCACCGCCTTCTGCGTATCAGTGCTGTCAAGCCCCGCGCCGCTGCCGCCCACAATGGCCGCGTACGCGGTGTCCGACGTGAGGTCAAACGCCTCCCGATTGACCGCCGACGCCTTTACATCCCCGGACAAGTTCCACTTCCCGGTGAGCGTGGTGTTGGTGATATTTTCCGCACGATGCACCATCTCCGCCGCCGCCACGCCGAGCAGCAGCGAGCCGCCGAAGCTGGACGATTTTCCGGTGAAGGTCTGGCTGCCCGCCGCCAAGATGTCCATATTTTTCAGGTAGCTCTGCTGCTTCTTCTTCTCCTCCTCCGTATCCTCCGGCTTCGCCTGCTTCATGCCGCGCACAGAGACGTCGGTGTGGAAGACCTCCGCCGCCGACACCTTGTTGTTGCCGATGCCCACCAAGTCGAAATGCCCCGTCGCAGCGCTCGCTTTGTGCTGGACGGTATTTTTCCCGGAGATGGAGAGACGGTCCATGTCCTTGGCGCCGTCCGCTTCCCCTCGGTAGGTATTCTCCCCCACCGTGACGGTGACGTCGCTGTATACCGCACTCTCGGCGTTGTTGATGCCAGTCGTCGTCGCGCCTATACTCATGCCGGAGAGATCCAGGGTGTTCGATAGGTTCGCTTCCGCTTCCGCCGTCAGAGCCTTGCCGATAAAGGTGTTGCCACTCCCGATGGCAAGTCGCGTCAAAAGCGCCCGCTCCTTACTGCCAAAGTCCGCTGAAGCGTAGCTCACATCCCCCGCCGCGAGAGCGACATTGCCGATGGTCGTCTTTGCCGTGATGGATTCATGATTTTTCGCGGATAGGGAAATGGCGTTTTCTCCAGCGTCAAAGGTATTGCCGTCGCTGATGTCCAATGCCGTCGTCCCGTGGCTCTTCGCTTCCGCCACCATGATGGTGGCCGCGCCGCTGCCTAACGTGCGGGAGGAGGCCTCCACCTCGCTTTTCGCCTGATTTTCGGCGATGGCGGAAATCGTCCCCGCAGAGGCGCGCACCGTATTTTTTCCCGCGAAGCTGACGCTATTTTTCCCGTCCACATCTAAGATGCCCACGGCGCTGTTCACCGACGCGCCCGACGCCGACCCTTGGTGGGTTTCTAACTTCGCTTCGCCGTCGATGAGGGAGTGCACTGCGACGGATCCGCCCAAAAGTCGGCTGTCTTCTATCTTCACGGCGGAATTTCGCGCCGCATTCACCACCATGACGCTGCCGTTCACCGACAGGAGGCTGCCCCCGTTCTTCCGCTGCACTGCCTTCAAGTTGTTCGTTTCCTGACTGCGCAGAGACATGACCCCGCCCGCCGAAAGTTCCGCCCCCGTGACCTTGACCTCCGCCCCGGAAAGGCCGTCCTTGCTGCCGCGGCTTGGGGTTACCGCCGGACCATCCACGCCTTTTCCGAAGGCGTCGGTCGATTTCATGGCGTTCTGGCGCAAAATGGCCGAAGCGTCCTCATAGGCTTTCTTCATATCGGCCTTTGTCTTCGTGGCCGCGCTGCCGTCCGTCTTTTTCCCGCCCTCGCGTTCGTAAGCGTCTTCGACTTCGCGCCCCGAGGCGATCACCGCCGTGTTGACGGTGACCTCTCCGCCATTGATTCCATAATTGGCCACGGAAAAATTCACATTGCGGTCTTCCTGCGCCCGTATGGAAAGATCCTGCGCTGCATAAAGGCCGCCGCCCGTGACGGTCGCAGTCGTATGGCTGTCTAAGGTCGCCACGCGTACCCCTACGGAAACGCCCCCAATACTGACGGGGATCTCCTTATCGTCGGCGGCGGCCTTCACGACATTTTTCGCTTCGACGCTGACCGTCTTCGCCCGCTGATCCGCCGCGCCGATGGTGGTATCCTGAAGCGACGCCGCCACACGGTGCTTGAAATTCGCCACGCCAACGCCTGCCGCACCGCCGACGATACCGCCACCGACGGCCAAGGTTCGCCACTCGCTGTCAGATCGGTTAACGGCTTTCACCGACGCATGGGAAACATCGTTCGCGGTAAAAGCGATACGGGACGTTTTCGCCGCCGCTTCTGTCTCGCTATCATCCTGCACCACGTTCACCGACACCCCAGCGCCCACGGCGCCGATCCCTGCCGTCCCCGTGATCAGATGGAGGTTCGCCTTGCGATTCGCCTCGAGGTTGAAGTTCCTGCTGAGAGAAGCATTCACATTGGAAATGACGGCGCGGGTGCGCCCCGAGAGGAGCGCCACGTCGTTGGCATTGGCGACGCCGACCGCAGCGATGGAGCCGGCGACGTCAATGCTGGCGATCCCATGATGTGCCACAGCTTCCACGGTGAAATCCCGCGCCTTGATGTCGTTGGCGGTGCGGTTTCTTCCCGTCACTTCCGCCACCGTGTCCCGGTTGATGGTGGTGGTATTGCTGGCGATGCCCACTGCACCGCTCACTCCGCCTATCGACCCCGTGCCTAAAGCGCCCATGTTATTGGCGTAATCACGGGCGATCACCTTGACGTCCTTGTCGCTCGTCACCTGCGCCTTATCGATCCGCGCGTTGGTAGCGCCGCCGATGGTGCTGACGGTCACGTTGCCGCCAACACCCACGCCCATAGCCGCTGCACCGACATTGCCCGCGATGACGTTGATTTTATTCGTGCTGGACGCGGACACCGCCACGCCCTCATACGCCGACGCCTGCCGTGGGATATAGGTGGCGGGCTGCAGGCTGCTGGTATCGTTTACATAGTCGTGAAGGATTTCATTATCCGCCACTTTGTCCTGCACTTCGGCGGAAACCCTCGTTTCCGTCGCGTCGTCATAGGCCGCCCCACGCGCGGTGACCGCCGTATCTTTTCCCTCAATGGCGGCGTTCGTCGTCGTTTTGATGGTATTCACGGTGGTGGAAATCCCCACCGCCCCGCCAGTGAACGCAAAGGTGCCAACACCAGCGTAAGTATCCACGGCGCGATCCGCCGTCGCCGCGACGACGACATTGTGCGCCGACGTGAGCTGCGCACCACCGGCGATCTTCGCCGAGGTGTCCCCCGTCTGCACGTTCACCGCCGCCGACCCCGCTACACCGGCCGCGCCGCCCCCAGCGCCGCCAATGCCAATGGTGAGGATCTTATTTGCCGAGCGGGCGCGGACGCCGACGCCCCCCACGTCCTGCGTACCGCCGGAGAGGAGCGCCGTCGTGTTGCCGAGTGCCGTGGTGATGGCGAGGCCGCCTCCGACGCCCGCCGTGCTGGCTCCGGCGCCGACAAAGG
>ERZ773005.113-NODE-113-length-74901-cov-24.434399_pt1 | contig 74901 bp, 67 predicted proteins | sample MGYA00580666_ERZ773005 | MGnify/ENA primary metagenome ERZ773005 (study PRJEB29015, sample SAMEA2737999) | human oral metagenome | biome: human oral; feature: human-associated habitat; material: dental | place: China | collected 2061 ...
CCGTAATGTTGTGTGGTATTCGGAAAAGTCAAAAATTGCCGGACCGTTAGCTCAGCACATGCCTGTGCCGGCTATAGAATTTGAATGCGGGCCGAAAGGTACTAAAAAAGCGTTTGACCTAACATGCGCTGCGGTGCGTCGATTTATGGAGGCGAATCGGAGCGGTCAGGAAGTTTGCGGCGATAAAAATGTTGAGTTTTACAATGTCTATGGCAAATTGTATGGCGAACACGACCCAGCTCTTAGAGATTTTGTGCTAACAGAAAAAGGTGGCGAATCATTTTATCCGTTCCTGTCTGGCAACGAGTATAGTGGTATTGTTTGTTATAAGATGGAAAAGGACGAAGGTAATAAGATGACTATATAATGCAGAGAGTTGCATCTTTCGGTGATGTAACAAGTTCTCGACGTACGACGAAATAAACTTTGGAACCCACAAAAAACAGCCCGCCGCTAGAGGTAAACGAGCTGTTTCAAATCCGAACGGAACAATAAATCCCTTTATGGTGCGATTTTACGCCCAAGTTCGAACCAATTTTGAGACGAAAGCCAAATAATTTAGCCGCGCCGCCTAGCACGGCAAGCCGTGCTGCGCTCCGCCCAGAAAACCCTTTGCATATTTTTTGTAATTTCCCCCGCCGTAATTTTATTAAAAAAAGGTAAAGGGTGTTCTGGGCGGGTGCACCTACCGCAAACAGTAGAGGCGGCGCGGCTTTTGTCGGCAAAGCCGACGCGCTTCGCGCCCTAGTCCTGCAACTTTAATGACAAAATAATAAGCACAAGAATAGACGAAAGTATGAAATACACGCTATATATGGTGTTGGCGCACTAGATATAGGGTAGCTCAACCAATGAAAGGTATACAGCGCGCGTAAACTTCGTAAATCTGATAAACTAGAGATAAGACAAACACCCAAAAAGAAGTAAGGAAATCATAAATTATGAGTGCAATAACTGTAAATGTCAACCCGAAGACGCTAGTGTGGGCTCGTGAAGAGCTCGGTTTTCACTTAGATGATGTTGCTAATAAAATTAAAAAAGACGTTAATATCATTCAAGATTGGGAAATGCATGGTAAAGACCTTCGCTATACCGACCTAGTAAAACTCAGCAAGCTATATAAGCGACAAGTTCCTGTGTTTTTTCTGAACGATACCCCAGCAAAAGCAACAAAACCGAAAGACTTTCGCAATCTTAGTATTGAGAGTAAAGGACTTAGCCCTGATGCGATGTTGGCAATTCGAAGAACTAAACGATATCTCGATCTTTACCGTGAATATACACCTGCCAATCAACTAGCAGAGCAGTATAAGTGGGTGCAGGAGATAAAAGATCACAGAAATAACGGACTCGAGCAAGCCCTTCGTGACTTACTTGATGTACCTATTGACGAACAGAAAAAGCGCAAAAATAAGACTCTCAAATTTTGGCGCAATCGTATAGAAGAAAAGCTCGGCATATTCGTATTCCAATTCCCAGTAGATAGTCATGAGTTTGATGGTTTTAGCTATATCGCAGATGGCGTACCTTTTGGCATTACACTAAACAGCAAGGTCGCCGAGAAACGCAAGATCTTCACAATCTTTCATGAGATTGGACACATCATCGAGGGTACTGCTGGTATTTGTATTACGAACACTAGCCGGGATACTCAGCAGATTGAGACGCGATGCAATAAATTTGCTGCTACTTTCTTAATGCCGAAAGAAGAAGTCGCTACCCCTAGTAGTTTTGAGGAATTACAGCAACACGCAGATGAGCTTGGCGCTAGTAAAGAAGCCTATTTGATACGAGTGCATGACCTCAAACTAATAAAAGATAGCGATTTTAATAAGTACATGACCACTATACTACAAATAAACAAAAAGATTGCCGAAGAGCAAAGGCAAAAGAATAAAGACAAGGACGGTTTCGCGCCTCGTGACGTTGTAAGTAAAAGTCAAAGGGGTGAAAAGTTTTTTGATTTTGTATTAGAAGCATATGACGCTAACCGTATAAGTCCTGCCGTTGTTCGCGATGTTCTAGATCTAAAATTGGTGGGGTTGGGTAGGTTTGACAGATAATGAACTCCATCAGCAAGAAAAAGATCTATATCTTCGATGCAAATGTGTTTATCAATTTGCATAGGATTGATATGCACTCTATACGCCTGCCTGATGAGGTATGGGTGAAACTTGACGAGCTGATGATGGATGGCAAAATTATATCGCATCGCACAGTTTATGATGAAGTAGTAAGTGGATCAAAAAATCCCGACAAGATATCGGCCTGGCTTCGGTCTCGTAAAGATTATTTCGAAAAATCAACCGCTCGACAGATAGAGATAATGGCTGAGGTGATAAACAAGTTTCCAAAACTTATTGATGTGAATACAGAGAGAGATCAGGCTGACCCGTGGCTTGTTGCCCTGGCTGCCGAAAAGATCGAACAAAACACAACTTATGAATATATTGTTGTGACACAAGAAAATCAGGCAAGCTCCATCAAGCTGCCTGCCGCATGCAAAGAGTTTGGTGTTCATTCGATTCCACTGGCGGAATTCTTCGAGGAGAATGATATTACCTTTGGTGTTAGCTTCGGCTAGTTTGCGCTAGTGACTACTACTTAACTAGTCGGGTGCAGGTTTTGCACATATGCGTTGATTGAGTCGGCTATCTTATTACCAATTACTACATTTTGTGATCGAAGATATGACTCGAGTATTGTCAGTGTTGCGCCAGTCGGAAACAGCACAGGCAATATCTGGCTTACAATCCGTTCATCATCAAACAGCTTGCGGAATATGCGAAGCGGCAGGTCTTTTATTTCTTCGGCGGATTCTTTGGGGTTGGTGTCAAAATTTACATTTGGCAAGTCGGGTATGTCGTGCCGCCACTTTTTCAAGTTGGTCATGATATCATGCCAAATATTCGGGTAGCCGAGTTGCTCGAACATATCTTGTCCGTATGATACTGATAAGTTTACACCCCAAGAATCTTGTAATTTTTGCAGTTCCGGCTGATAAAAGTTGCGGTTTTTGACAAGGCTTGGGTCAATAAAATAGAAAAATCCCCAGGTTACCTTGTTGCCGTAAATATCGACCAGTGCCTCTAATTTTTTCTCAAAATTACTAATCTGTCCGCGCTTTTTGGTTGAATCATGGTCATCGCGCACTTTTTGCTCGATGAACAACACTTTGTTGTCTTTCATGAGTAGTTGGTCAATGTCGAGTGCATCGCCCTCTTTAGAGATTATTTTTTGTGGCAAAGGCTGCCAACCCACGCTGATAAGATACTGCTTGATTGCCACTTCAAAAGCGTCGCCAAAACGAATTTCATTTGACTGTAAAAGATTTTGCAGTAATTTAGCTTCTGGCTTGGTTGGGCGAAATAGACCAACGTACCTGTCTGGATATTCGGCAACTTTTCTTATGAGGTCGGGTTTTGATTTTGCAAAGATTTTCTCATCAAAAATTTTCTTGAATTCTTCGTAGTCAAGCATACTTTTTCTCCAGATACTTTTGTCGAATTTCGTCAATCAACACACCGTCGATATACCAAAATGTCCAGCCGTTGCATGACGGTTGGTTTTGTAAGACTGCGCCGACTTTGTGAATAGAACCCTCGATATCGCCACTTTTGAGCGAACCGTTGGCGGTAACAACTGCGGAGTATTTGCCGTCTTTGCTGGCGAGCGTAATACCTGCCTTGATAAGTCCGATATCAACCAGTAGACCAAATGCAACACGCGGCGCTTTTGTTTCTAATTTGCTCGTAATGAGCGTTTCGTCGAACGGTGTCGTGTCGGCAAGTCGTTTTTTCGCGACTTTAACATAAGTGCTGTCGCGTTCAATACCAATGTAAGAACGCCCGAGCTCTTTTGCGGCAACCGCCGTCGTGCCGCTGCCGAGAAATGGGTCAAGCACAACGTCGCCCGGCTTTGTAGTTGCATTGATAATTCGGCGAAGCAATGTAAGCGGTTTCTGTGTCGAGTGAGCTTTTTCGCCGTTAATTTTAATCCGCTCTTTACCACTGCAAATCGGAATTAACCAATCACTGCGCATCTGCTTATCTTCGTTGTGGGCTTTCATAGTTTTATAATTAAAAGTCGGCTTTGATTTTTCAGATTTTCCAGCCCAGATTAGCGTTTCGTGCGAATTGTTAAAGCGTGTGCCCTTAAAATTTGGCATAGGATTTGTTTTAATCCAAAGAATATCATTCAGAATCCAGTAGTTGAGGTCTTGCACAATTTTACCAACACGGAAGATATTATGATAACTACCAATCACCCAAAGCGAGCCGTTGTCTTTGAGGACGCGGCGACACTCGGTGAGCCATTTGGTCGTAAAATCATCATAAGCAGCAAAGCTATCATATTTATCCCAGTCATCATCAACCGCAGATACCTTTGTATTATTTGGTCGCCACAAATCGCCTTTGAGTTGCAAGTTGTACGGCGGGTCGGCAAAAACAAGATCAATCGACTTGTCTGGCAGTGCTTTTAATAATTCTATACAGTCGCCTTGTAATACGACGTTAGTTTCTAGTAATTTTTTACTCATGGACGCCTTTGAGCTTTAAGTTGATTTATCTCAAGTAAAGTCCGCACATAAAAAACGGACACCTACTCTAGGCGTCCAACCAACAATTGGGATTTGAACCAAAAGTTTTTCGAGCAAGTGCCCGTTTTTCTGGTTCAAATACCAAAATACTGGGAAAATCCCTAAGATGTTAATTGTTGGTTGGACTTCTTTATTATATCATTTCTTGCATTCTTACAGAATAAACACGCAAGAAATCTGCCAAAGTTGCTAAAGCAACAGCGCACCCGCCCAGAACACCCTTTACCTTTTTTTAATAAAATTACGGCGGGGGAAATTACAAAAAATATGCAAAGGGTTTTCTGGGCGGAGCGCAGCACGGCTTGCCGTGCTAGGCGGCGCGGCTAAATTATTTGGCTTTCGTCTCAAAATTGGTTCGAACTTGGGCGTAAAATCGCACCAAATCGGAACTAAAACGGAAACGGTCGCCCGAACGGGCGGCTTTTTCGCTGGCGGCACGCAGCGCCGACCAGCAATTTTTCTGGGGGGAGTTAAGAAATTACCACGCCTTGCGGCGTGGTTCTTTTTGTTCGGGTCGGCTCGAAGCCGACACGCTTCGCGTTGTTCGCTTTGTGGTATAATGAAAATGCACACAAATCATTAGAACAGGTCATTTTTATTGGCTTTGCCTCAAATGGCTACTTCGTACAGATTAGACTTGTTCTGGTTTGTGTGCAACGGAGTAGCCTTTTGAGTTGGGAGGGTTTATGTTACCAGCTAAGCAAAAACTAACGTATTTCCTCTATGTCCGCAAAAGTACGGACGTAGAGGATAAGCAAGTGCTATCTGTCGCAGCACAAATTACCGAACTTAAAGAGTTTGCCGCGCGCATGGGCATTTATATCGTCGATGTGATTATTGAAAAAGAAACTGCCAAAAAACCGGGACGCAAAAAGTTTAATAAAATGCTTGAGCGCATAGAAACTGGCGAGGCAAACGGTATTTTAGCATGGATGCCCGACCGACTATCTCGCAACAGTATCGACAGCGGCAAAATCATCTATATGCTAGATCAAAATATATTGCTTGACCTGAAGTTTCCGCATTTTTGGTTTGAAAATACGCCACAGGGCAAATATATGCTAGCAAATGAGTTTAATGCTTCTAAGCAATATGTAGATAACTTATCGCTCAACACTAAACGAGGTTTGCGACAAATGGTGCGCGACGGGCGCTATCCGCGAGGCGCGCCGCTGGGATATTACAACGATATGCGCAGTAAAACTATCAAGATTGATCGCAAAACTGCTCCGATTGTGCGCCAAGCGTTTGAGCTGTACGCTCGCGGAGATAAACGATTGGATGAAATCGCCGACTTTTTGTTTACCCATGGCATACATACCAAAAAAGGTATGGTGCGCGGTAAGAAAACAACCGGCAACAAGCCTCATTCGCGCACACGCGTGGCTCGTATGCTGGCAAATCCGTTTTATTATGGACATTTTCGCTATTTAGGAGAAGTACACGAGGGCAAACACAAAGGCATTATCTCAAAACAGTTATTTGACCAAGTGCAAACGGTTTTGGAGCGGCGCGGCAAGCCAACTAGAAAAACCAACGACCCTTTGCCGCTTTGCGGACTGGTACATTGCTCGTGTGGCATGATGTTTACAGCAGAAACACGCATAAAACGACAGAAAAATGGCAATGTGCATGTTTATGCGTATTACCGTTGCACTCGCAAAAGCAAGACGGTGGTTTGTCGTGAACCACATATTCGCGCCGAGGAGCTAGACAGGCAACTGTCTGCGCTGTTGTTTCGTTATGCCATGCCTGCTTCATGGGCGGATAAACTGCGCGAGCTGATAGATAAAGACGAAGCAAGCGAGAAAGCCGATTTTGTGCACCGCGTGGCGGGTGACAAGGAGACTATCGCCCGCCTGTCCGAAAAAATGCAACGGTTACTCGATAGCTACCTAGACGGTGATGTTGAGCGTGAACTATATCAAGATAAGCGCGCGGAAATACTGGGCAAGAAGAAGCTCCTTGAAGAAAAAATTGAGCAAGCTACGCTTGGTGTTTCGACTTGGGTCGAACCGATGAAACAATGGATAGAAACTGCTGTTTCTATCCGTAAAATCGCAAAAGGCGACGATCTCAATGCGAAAAAATCCTTATGCCTTGAAATTTTCGGGTCGAACCTACAAATACGACAAAAAGAAGTCGTCATAAATGACGACCATTTTCTTAACTCCCCCCAGAAAAATTGCTGGTCGGCGCTGCGTGCCGCCAGCGAAAAAGCCGCCCGTTCGGGCGACCGTTTCCGTTTTAGTTCCGATTTGGTGAGCCTACAAATATAAATGTGGAACTCCTTTTTCGCGATTTGTTTGCGCTGCGGGATCGCTTCAAGGAGCTGGGTATGGTCATTAAAAATGGCGAGGTGTATTTGCCGGATTTGGAGGAGCGTGATGTTTAATTTGCGAAAATCAAACTCAAAACTCTACGACCAAAATACTTTTGACAACCAATTTATGCGCGACCTACAAAAAGCTCAAAGAATCATTATCATTGAAAGTCCGTTTCTCAGAACCGCCCGAGTCGAAAAATTTATCCCACTATTTCATCGCCTCAAAAAGCGCGGTGTGAAAATATTGCTTAACACCAAGCCGCCCGAAGAGCATGACGGAACATATCGGCTACAAGCCCAAGAATCTCTAAGTTTACTACAATCATCAGGCGTCGAAGTACTTTTTACAGTCAAACATCACCGTAAATTAGCCATCATCGACAGAGAAATTATTTACGAAGGCAGCCTAAATATCCTCTCATATCGCGACAGTTGTGAGATAATGAGAAGGAAGGCATCTGCGCTTGAAGCGGAAATGTTGATAGATTTTATCGGCTTAAATAAATTCATGGAGGTGAAATAGTTATGAACGATGAGGACACGATCAAGAATCTTCATCTGTACGAAGACGAAGAAACGATTCAGAAAACGATTCACTATCTGGAGCTTCATGATCCGGGCAGCGCAAATCGCGAATACGCGGTCGGATTCTTGAAATTCATGCAGCGATTTGCGCATGTCGCGAGTAGGAGTGAAGGGTTTGATTTTGAGAGGTTTTTGGAGAGATATAAAAGTGTAAAAGACAAGAAATAACTCTACTATTATCCAATATTATCCAGTCTTGTATACAATAAGGACAATAGGCTTAGAGCGTCCAGGCAATGCTGCTCTGATATTACCCCCGCTACGGACAAGTCATTATGCGTTTCATGAGACAGAGGATTTCGATAACCGCTGACGACACCCGCAGATAAATACCTTTGCGCACTCTCAAGATTCCCCTTCGTTTTATCATCAAAAGGCGTCCCGTCTGGGCGGGTTGCTGATTGCGCAATGCGCAACATAGCGTTTTCTGGGTTTTCATTAAACACCTTCATCATTAAAGGATTATCGTCTAGCTCTCTGATCATTTGGGCTTGATTTGGATTTTGACTGATTGACTTAGTCCTAACTGCTTTAACGTACTCCTTGCATGCCTCTGTAAGTGCTCCGTAATAATCCCCATTTTTATACTTTAATTCACTAACGCTTTTTATACCGTCGTGTAGATTGCGCCAATGATATATCGGGTAGTCTGGCAAAGCTTCATGAAGATCTTTTATAACATTAGAGTAATCGTCATCGTCAATAGACGAGCTAGAGCTGATTTTATCAACAACCTTAAGAAAGGGCTCCTTCATGTCGTCGGGCATAGTACTGGCCCAATCTGATATATTTACACCAGAGCGCTGATTCATACGCTCTTTTTTTATTTTCTTTCGTTTTGCACTCCAGTCCTTTACTAGATATCGCATGATTTTCTGAAGATATGCTTGTAAGTCTTTTGTTTCCGGTAAATCCCAACTCAGAGATTGCCTATCCGTTGAGATCAAATCATCATGCATTTCATCCAAGAAGTCGGCGTCTATCCATCCTGATAGATATGTAAAAGCATGACCAGCTTCTGGTACTCCAAAAAATCCAGCAGCATTTACTAAGCGTCCGTTAGAGTACAGTGAAATACCTCTCAAATCCGGCTTTATAGGTTTTTCGGATGATATTATTAGCCCCTTAAGATCGGCTTTGTGTCTATAGTCACCATCTAGTACACTAACTATATCCTCAACTCTCCAGTTAAATTGTTGGTTGATATTGTCATACAACATCTCCCTAGCTAATAATAAGGGCTCTGAGTTATTTCGAACTATACTTACGTTGAAGTCACTTGAGAAGCAGTTAAATAGTTTTGACAATGAGATAGCAATATCATTCTCGTTAAAGTCAGAAACTCTAGTTAAGCGAGATAAGACGATAGTTGTACCGTGCTCTTCGGGATTTTTCTTTTTAATGACTTCAGACGGTGGGTTATATTGACCCGAAGTTTCGTTCAGGATATCATCCCAGTCTAAGTTGAATACTGTTTTGTCAACGTCTCCACGCCTGGTAGTTTCGATTTGTATATTTTTACCTATACCAAACAGAGCCAACTTTCCGACACCCTTTCTGCCAGTAATCCGTCTATTTTTTGAGTTAAGGCGAGTGGCGTCATAATCTCTTCGCTTGCGACCAATAATTAGAAAATTCTCCTGGACTTCTTCATATGACATTCCGTCGCCATCATCAATTACAGTAATTGTCTTGTTTGAGGAGTCTGAATCTGACAAGTGGATGCTCACGTTGGTAGATGCTGCGTCGTAAGCATTTGCTACGAGCTCAGCTAACGCATGAGGCAGTTGCGAGTACATCTTAATGCCTAAGTGCTCTATAGTATGCGGGTCAAACCTTAAGACAAGATTATTATTACCCTCCATTTGTTATATTCTCCAAATGCTCATTAATAGACATGCCAATAATTTTCCCTAAATCAACCGGCACAGCATTACCTATATGTCTACTGATCGTGCCAATTGAAACATTGTTAACATCTTTGAAGAATTTATAATCTCTCGGGAAGGTCTGGAGCAACGCACCCTCTCTGAGGGATATCGCTCTATCTTGCTCGGGATGACCATAACGACCAGTGCCAAATGAATAAAATTGTGTTGTAACGGTTGGCGAAGGTTTATCCCACTCCATACGGCCATATACGCTGCCAAATGACTTGCCAGACGGCTTTTTGTAGCATTCTGGCAGTAGAGATTCGTCCCAGTCTCGCCATGTACCACCTGGTTTTGACTGCTTGATTCTCTTAAGATTTATCTCGGTTAATCCGGCGCTTCTATGAAGAGGATCGCTTTCATCTACCTGTCCTTGAGATATCACAGGCAGCCCTGATAATACATCCCTGACTGTAAGTTTTTTCTCTATGGAAGTTTCTGGGATTAACTGAATATCGCCGTGTTTTGACGCCAATAGAACAAGCCGACGACGTTTTTGCGGTAGTCCGTATTTGCTACAATCAACTATTTTGTAGCTTATGTGATAGCCTAGCTCGTCTAGTTTATCCAGGAAATCTTCAAATATGTCGTACTTATGAAGCTCTGGAACGTTTTCCATGGATACAATGTCTGGCTTTATGTCTTCAATATACTGAGCAAATGACCTCAGTAGATTCCATCGGACATCCGTCTTGGTATCTATACTTTTACGATATTTGTTGGCGTGCTGCGAAAACCTCTGGCAAGGCGCGCAGCCGACCAAGACCTTAATATCAGCCCTTCCGAACATATTATCCACATCTGAACTTGGCAGCTTTGACACATCCGCTTCAATAAATTTTGTGTGATTGTTTTCTTCGTAAGCGTATCGGCACGTTGCATCATTGTCTATACCAGCAACAACGTCTAAACCAGCTTTTTTCAGTCCGCAAGTTAACCCACCTACGCCGCAAAATAAATCTACGACAGCAACGTTATTATTCATGTTTATAGTATAGCAATATATACCGCTTGCGCCTAGCTAAAACCTCAGATTTCATCTATCATCGGCTCTGCCTTAACCTGTGGCTTTTTCTTTACTCGCTTGTTGGTTTTGGTGGCTTTTCTTGATACAACTCTGCCAGATCTTTTTCGCTCAGAAATCTCTTCTCGCTTCTTAGCAAACTCCTTTCGTGAATGCTTAACAATTTCATCTCGCACCGTCTCGTCACCTTCGTTCTCTAGTAGTAAAGTCTGCCCAGATAGCGGCTCTTGCACGTATACCGCTGCTAGCCGAGCGTAATAATTGTACGCTGGCAGGTTACTGATTTCGCCCGGCTCAATGTTGTATGGACTAAATATCGGCAGCAAACGCTGTTCGTCCTGTGGATTGCCAGTTCGGAAGCAGATGATTGTGCCGACATTTGCCAAGATTATATTTACCGTTTGCTGGTCACTTTGCTGCGAGGTAGACTGTTCAGCCATAATCATAAATACGCGATATTTGCGGCTCTCAGATAGCATTTGCACAAATGACGTCGTGGCGAAATTCTGAAACTCATCAACATACAAATAGAACGTCCGCCGCTCTGCCTGTTTGAGACGGGCGCGGCGGAGACTCGCGAGCTGAAGCTTCGCAAGTACGGTGATTCCAAACAGCTCAGACGTATCTTCGCCAAGCAAGCCTTTAGATAAATTACAAATCAGTATCTTCCTCGAGTTGATAATATCATCAAAATCAATCGTCGATTTTGGTTGCTCGAGAATTTGCCGAGCAGACGCCGAAAATAAAAACCGCCCAATTTTCGCCGTAATTCCCGCCGACATTTTTACTTTCTGCATGTCGCCAGCTTTGCCAAATTCGTTTTTCCAGAAGTTTATCAAGTTTGTATCGTCAAGATTTTTAACAACACTGCGGCGATACTTAGGATCATTTAGCAAATCAAACACAGTGAAGAGTGTGGGATTTTCCTGTGTAAGCGCTGTCTGAATGGTGTTGCGCAAAATGTATTCGATACGATGCCCACCCGAGTCCTCGTCGCTAAAGATTTTTCGAAAAATCGACACGACCGACTCAGTGATAAGGTCTTTTTCGCGCATCAACTCGCTGCCATCTAGCCCAGGTGTTAGCTCCAATAAATTCAAACCAATCGGATAATCCAAATCATCAGGATTGAAATAAATTACATCGCCAAGGCGCTCTGGCGGAACGTGTCGCAAAATCGTCTCCGCCATATCGCCATGCGGGTCAATTACAGCCACACCCTTGCCGTTACAAATATCTTGCACAATTTGATATTGCAACATCGTAGTTTTACCGCTGCCCGTACCGCCGATGATATACTGGTGACGCTCACGTTCAGCCTCCGTCAAGCCAATCGGCGTCACTGTATTGTGGTGATGATTTTCGCCAATAATCACATCGAAGTTTTCTGACTGCTTGAGTGAAATCGGCGCGGGCAGCGTGCGGCTGAGTGAAGTTATCAGATTGTCGGTTTTGCTATGATAACTTGAAGGAAAATGAAACAAGCTAGCAAGTTCGCTTGAAGCGAGGATTATAGAGCTATTCTTCCGCAGCGACGGAAGGCGTTTTGTAGCTGCGCGAGTTAGCAGGTTATTCAAAATCGACAGACGATACTTTGCTTTGAGCGATTGATATGGCGGCGTACTAAAACCGTCCAGCGCGGATTTAAGCGCGGCGATATGTCTCTTCGGCTCTGGGCTATTTACCATGACGCGGAGGTTGACGCGAAATAGCGGACGAGTCACTTTTTGATGCATGGTTTCCATTAGTTCTAATTCAAAAGCGCTGAGCATACGCGCCGGGCGGTCGTCTCGTGGCACCCTGATTTGCTGCCGCGGGGATGTAGTTTTTGAATTGTAATAATTGCAATGGCTAGTTGTCATATTCGTGTAAACTTCGCTGACGAGGTCGGTTGCGCCAGAAGAAATTTTGCCAAAGAAGCTAGCTACCTTGCCAAGAATCGATAGATTTTTACCGCTAACATGTTGCAAAATATTTTCGTTGCCGAGAATTTTATGCGACAAAATTTCTGCTTCACGCAAGCGAGTTGGCGCTGCTACAAGCTGCAAAATAATTTCCTCGTCATCATTCAACCTAGTCATCGCGCCAACCACATAGCTCAGCAGGTCGCGTTGCTCCAGCGCCGAATTTGTAGCTAGTGGCAAAACATAATGCCCGGTTTCTCGAAATTCAATGACTTGGTAATCATCACTGTTCTTACGTTTCACCACACGGACTTTTGAATCAGCGATGTACGATGTAATTACTTTTTGCATGTTTGCAGCGTAACGCCGTTCAATCTGCACCAGATACCGCACACCGCTCTTTTTAGTCGATGCGATCTCAAAACTCATAACTGGCGACCGACCGAGTAGCTTTTCTTTGAACGAGCGCGCTGCTCTATGTCCATGAATCACCGAAAATAATTGTTCGGTTGCTTCGGGTGTTTTGGCGACTGTGGCTGGCGGTGTAATTTCTAGCCAAACCATATCTCGTATTCGTAAATATCGATAATTCAAAACAAAACGAACTGCCAAGCACAAAATGACCGCGCTAATCGCAAACGCGATTACGCCTAAAACTATCGACCCAAACCGTAAGGCGGTGGCGAGGTAATCGGCTGCGGATTCCACGGCTGTGCTCCTGGTTTATTGTGAATAAATTTATACATTTTGGCGGCTTCCTTAGAAAAAGTGCGCTGCGACACTATATTCAAACCGTGTGCATTCATTTCAGAAATCTTCCAATCGCCGCTAATTTGATTAACTTCTATCACATACGCAACATGACCGTAAGTACCTTCGTCGGTCTGAAAAACTGCGCCAGCCGCTGGCATATCATTGACGATGTAGCCCTCGCGCTTGGCGTTATCATCCCAGGTATTAGCGTTGCCCCAAGTATTCGGAATTGGACTGTTTGCCCACCGGCGCATAGCATACGCCCACCAAGTGCAGTTGCCCCAGGCGTAAGTATTTCCGGGCATCACGCCGCCGTCATAAAAGCCGCGTTCTTCCGCCGCTTTGGCGCTCGGTGCATTTGCCAAAAAACTCATTGCTGGCAAGCCAAGTGATGAAATGGCTAAAATCGGAAACATCAAAATAAGCAACAAAGTAGCGATGATTATAGCTAGAATCTTCTTAATACTGAAGCCAAAATTTGTAAATAAAATTACTGCGCCATTCATGATGAATATAACTCCACAGGATTGGTAGTGATGAGCGGATGTTCTTTTTCAGCCGCCACAACCTTAACGGCGACATGGTTTTGGTCGGCGATAAGCAGGGCATCACCTCGCTCGCAGGTGAGCAGAAAACTTTGCTCATATTCGCTGAGGTTAAATTCGTTAACCACGCCTTTGATGGTGGTCGTATCCTGACGCATTAAAATCCGCAGTGCACTTTGTGAAGCGATGGCGCGGCCGTATTCGCTTTTTAGAAAATCGTTGGCTTGCTGCGATATGATTGATACGCCAAGATAATATTTGCGAGCCCGACGCACCAGTCCTGCTACGAACCGCGCCGACTCCTCGTGTTGCAATAAAATCCAACCCTCGTCGATAATCAGCAGCCGTTTTTCCGGCTTAGCCATGACTTGATTTTTCACAAAATTAGAGATAATCAGCATCATAATTTGGCGCAAATTTTCTGGTAAATCTTTGATGTCGAAAATGACCAAGCGGTTGTCCAGTTTAACATTAGTTTGCGCATTGAATACATCTACCAGCGAGCCGGAAATATATTTTTCTAACTTTTCGCACAACTTTAGCTGACCCAATTTTCGAATTTCCGCATATAAATCTTCTAAAAGTGGCGACTTGGTTTTTGACTTTTTGTATATTTTCAAAACTGCTTTGTCGATGGCGGCTTTTTCGCGCGCCGTTAGACTTTCAGCCATCAAACCGATTACATCCATTAGATCTTGCGCATGCTCAGATAAATCACTAATTTCGTGAACAGTCGTCGCTAGGTCAAAAGGGTTAATTTTCTGCTTACTCTTGGCTGATAATTTTATGTACGTGCCTTTTACTGATTCGGCGAGGCGCTTGTATTCACGCTCTGGGTCGATGACGATTACGCGCGTGCTTTGCATGAGTTGGCGTAAAATTTCGACTTTGGTGGTGTAACTTTTGCCAGCGCCCGACTGCGCAAATGTGATTGAGTTGGCGTTATGTAAACTAAACCTGTCCAAGATAACCAACGAACTATTCGACTTATTGACGCCGTAAAGAATGCCCGATTCTTGCACTAATTCTGATGACATAAACGGAAAAGTCAGGGCTGCGCTGGAACTATCGAGGTTGCGCTTTTGCGCCAGTTGATCTTCGCCGCGTGGCAAAATTGACTGCAATGCTTCCAGCTGCTGATAACGCGCTACTTTTGAATAAAACAATCGCGCCGACAGATTTGCTTCAAGCAACTTGGTGGTTTTATCAAGTTCTTCTTTCGTCTCAGAGCGAATGCAAATGTATATCGCCATTTGGAATAACTTTTCTTGACCGCGCTGAATTTTATCGCGCAAATCAATCGCCGATTCAAGCGGGTCGGTAATCTCCGAGCCGACAATCCGCCCTTCGCGCATCATCGCACGACGCGTGGATTCAAGCTCGGTAATTTTACGGTTTAGTTTTGGCAGTGCAGCTCGGGCGTCTACTTCGTGCAGGTGATAGCTGATATCAATGTCGTGATTAAAATGGATCATACTATCCATCCAGTCCGAACTCGCCACAAACGGATATCCAGAAATAAACAGCGTGCGCATATACACGCCATCAATGCAAAGATGATCAACGTTTTCTTCTAGTCCGGCGTAGGATAAAATATCCAACGCGTCTTGCTCGCCAAATGTAATATTGAGCTCTTTTTGTTGCTCTTCGCGCTGGTGGTCGCGGCGGCGTTTCGAAGCGCTAACTGCGTCGCCGATTATTTTTATGAAGGTTGGTACACGCAATTTTTTAGTCATTTGATTTCACTCCCGTCCCGCACAAGTGCCGTGTGAATTGTTTGCAAAGCACGTTCAGTTAGCGGTTGAATTTTTGCTTGCGTCGGGCTGTAAAAACTGTAAAACAAATCAAGCACTTCAAGGCCATCTAGCTGGTCAGCGCGCATACCGAGCCGCGCCATACCTTTGGCGATGATGTCGATACGGAGCTTGAGCTGTTCGCGAATTAAATCAAACTCAGCTTTGTTGTCGGTCGGGCGAAAAGGAATGATGATATAAAAATGCCGCGTCAAAATCTTGTTGTCGGTGATGAGCGAACGAATAAATTCATCGTAATTTTTCAATTGAGTTTTGTAGACAGGAATCGTCTCGCTCTGCAATCGGTAGTTCAAATCCTCTAAATATCCGTCCATATCAATCTCGCGCGTGCGTACTAAAATTTGAATCGGCCAACCAATTGAATTGAGAAAACTCTCGTAGGTATCAATAATTGCGTCTTGTTCATCTTCGCTACGCAGCTCAAAATTCAGCGCTGAAACGGACAAAATTGCCCGATAATTATTCTGCGGCAATAACAAAATTCCGTCGCGCACGCCCTTTAGCGCAATCTGCCGCCTGGCGCTAGATTTAGCGCTTGACTTTCGTAAACCGAACATGCAAACCTCCTTTCTTGTCAGTTTCAAAACGAACATCAGCGGTTGGATCATCTATAATTTGGCGAGTTTTGAGGGTTGATATGTCGTCTAATTTTTCTGGCTTTTGCTGCTTTTTGGCTGGTTGATTTATGGCTTCTTTATCTCCAGGCGGAACACTTTTATGTTCATCGCTAAATGCGGTAGTGTTTTTATCAAACAAATAATATTTTGGTCGTAAATTGTAGCGCAGTACCGTTACTAGCCAAAGCGCGATGATTTTACCCTTAACGCGAATCGACAAAATTCCACAAACGATTAAACTTAGCGCCATTAAAATATATTTATAAAGCGCGCCATTCATCACCGGTGGCAGTAGCGTAAAAATTCCCGCACTCAAGAAAACAGGAATCATCAAAAGTACGATTTGCGAAAAACCAAGCTTGCCGATAATTCGGTCTTCTACGGTAGTAACCTGCGCAGGAACAACTGTTGTTTTCATGATTTTTTACCTCGTTGTTTGGTTGATTTTATTTTCGAGCCAGCGCGGTAAGTTGTGCCGGTTTTTAGCGGTTTTGACTCGGGTATATTGACGACGGTTGGATTATTTTTACTGCGTGGATTCACGGCGTAGGTGATTTCCGCATCACCTTTTTTATTCAGATAACTTACTTTCATTGGTGATTTTGTTTGGCGCGCAACTGTTTCGAGGGTTGAGTGAACCCGCGCTTTTTTGGCAGCGTAGGTGGTATTCTTGACGCGCTGGGTTGTTTTGTGTGTCACTTTTGAACCAGTGCCCGTCATGTAGCTGACGCCGTTCATAAATTGACCGCCCAGTTTCTTTAAATTGCGTGCGCCCATACTAACGAAACTAAATTGCATCATCACACCTTGAACTTTTAGCAAAGTTAGAATAGTTGCTATGCCCGCTACCATCGCCATCAAAGTGTCGGGAAGAGCATTGTTGCTGGTGGTCGCCATACCAGAAAATAGCGATGACGCTAATTGCAAGATAATCACATGAACAAACAAAACGAAAATTGTTGACAGGAATGTCTTCATTGAAGTTTCGGCAAAATCACGAAACCCCGGCACTAGCCATAGCATACTCACTAGCGGCGACAAGACAGTGCCGATGAATAAAGTAATCAAGCGCATAACATAATACACCAACAATATGATCGAGCAAATCAAAAATGCCACCATAATTAGCAGTGCTGCCACGCCCTGACCAGACGTTTTTTCGACAACTTTGATGAGCGTACTCCAGACGGTCGATGCGCCCGAAACTTGATTTACGGCTGAGATGAGGACATTAGATAAACTAATGATGCCATCAATCAAAAATATTGAGGTATTCATTAGTAAAAATATCAGCGCTATACGTGGCAGCAAGTGCTTAACCTCAACTTCGTCAAAACCGAAACTTGACGCGCTCATGACCTGAAATCCGACTAGCGCCACAACTAAAATCAACAGCACATCAGCGATGCCAACGATTGCCAGCCACAGGTTAAACACGGCTTTATTGCTCGCCATTAGCGGTGTAGATTTGGTGAAAAATTCTAGCGCATTCAAGAATGGCGAGGCTATGGCGTTAATGATTGACGACAATAATCCCGTCACGGCTTTGATAATCATTTCGATCAAACCGTTGTTTTCTGACTTGGGTGTAACGGCTTGCAGGTTCGGTAGGTTTGCGTCGTTTGGATTTTGCACCGCTTGATATGAACCATTCAAAATAGAAACTATCGTCACAGCTGCCAGCACGATGACCAGCCCAATCACGGCTTTTTTGGCAATACTTTTAGCATATTCCATACGGTCTGGCTTGCCACTACTGGTCATGTAAATATAACCAGCATGAGTCAAAAAGAAAGCGCAAGCCAACGACGCTATGCCAGATAAAATTTTGGCTGTCGGCAAAACATAATCGCGCACAGTTTTTATGGCACCAGCCGTATCGGCAAAGAATACTAAATTGCTAGTAAAAATATCGACAAAGTCGAACATGGGTGACTATCCTCCGAAGGCTTGTCGCGCCAAAGTCGTCACGATATTCGCCAAAACAAACGCCGCAATGACAATTGCCAAACCAATTGCCGACCATGTGATAGTACGCTTTGCCTTGTCGAGTTGCTCGGGATTTCCCGAACTAGTGATATAGGTAAAGCCGCCGGCAACAAAAAAGCCGGTCGCTACCAGACCAGCTAGTCCCGCCACCACTTGGATGACGCTTCGTATAAAATTCTCGACATTGCTGACACCCGCAGGTGCAGCTAAGGCTACGTTCGCCAATACAAGTGGCGCTCCAGTCGCGATAAATATTGCCGCCAAACAATATGTTTTTCTTGACACCATAAACTCCCTTTCGCCAGAGCGTGAACTTTGTGTTTACCTCTGTTATTTTTACGTTAGCAGGCATCATTTTACCTGGCAAGACGGCACTTAAAAGTCTATTACGGCGATATTAGTATGTTAGTTTCTGAGAGGTTTGTTAAATTTATAGAGGTAGAGTTATGTTTTAGTTTGAGTTAAAAATTAAATTAACGAACTTACTAAAAAATATATTTTGTCGCCAACTTTACACTAATAAAAATTACAAGTAAACTAAAAATATGGGCAAGTTAAAATCTGAAAAGGTTGTCATATCTTCGCCGCTATCGTTTATTGGTTCGGCGAAGCGCATTTGGAAAATCACGGACGTGGATAATCCAGCTATGAAAGTGTTGCTTAGTTTGGTAGCCGCCGCGTTCATTTTGTTTGCTTGGATTTTCGTAGCGTTTTGGTATGTGTTGATGTATGTTGTTTTTGGAATTTTATTCATTCCATATCGGCTGCTGCGGCGAAGTAGTCGTAAGCAAAAGCAAGCAAAGTTGCGGCACCGCGAAGTGCTGGATGCGATAGAGAAAAACCGTAACTTATAATCACCGCAACACGGTCACGCGTTTCTTATCGTAAGTTTTCTGGGATTTGTGTAGAGCTTCAGAATGAGAATCAAACCACATGGTTATGTCGCCTGTTAGCTTCAATAATTCAAGACCGGTTTTCGTTAACTCATATTCAACCCGCGGCGGAATCGTCGGATAGAAAAAACGCCGGACGATGCCGGCGCGTTCTAGCTGTTTGAGGTGCTCGGTGAGCACTTTTTGAGTCACCCCCGGAAGAGAGCGGTGCAGCGCAGAATAGCGCTTAGTCTCAGTCCCAAGCGAAAGAATAATTGCAATAGTCCATTTGCGAAACAACAGGCTTGTCATGAAATCACGCGAATCGGCGTACTGATTTTTGGATACAGTAGTTTTTGTCATGGTTACCTCCCGTTGATGTAAATGTATATTTGGCGTAAAAATAGCTGATATAAAATATCTCTGGACATGCCCTCCAGAGATATGTATTAATAATGACCTCTAGGTAAATATATAGCAGAGTTTTGATTAAATGTCAAATTACTAACACTACTCCCTACAGAAGTTATGTATAATGTTAATAGTTAGTTGAATTTAAGGGAGTGTCTATTGTTGCAAAACAGCTATCTGGATGAGGATTTACGCATAGGTGAAGTAATATATCTTGACACATCTAGTCGTGAGGCTGTAGCTAAAGGATATGGGCAAATTAGCTTATCGAAACTCAGGCTAACAGCCCATGTTCAAGTGGTAACTCCCGGTATTTTCAATAAAATTCTCATCATTTTGAAAACGCATGATGAGTTCATTGCGCCTTTTGTGTTATACAGAGAAACATTACTAGCTGAGACTAAGACTAGCGTCTCGTATGATATTCGCGCCTATTTACTTTGGTCAGCTAGTCAGGATATTGCATACCCCCTTGAGAAATTTAGATCGTTAGATATAACCATACAGGCACTACATACACCAGACAGCTTGCAGTCAGAAGTGTATCCAAGAGGCACTACAGAGAGGCTTATGCGACATGCACTCTCAACTAAATTGAGTTCTGCAGACTATTGTGATATTTCAGTAGACTGTTCTTCTGGATATATCACCAGTCGTCAAGGTGTGCAGACTAGAAGAAAGAGCCACTCGCAACTAGATACATTTATACGATATCGTTTTTTATATAGAAACAGACCGTTCTCTTTTGGTGATATAGGAAAAATCTTGTTGGCATTTAAGCTATATTGGATAGACAATTTTGACTATGTTGATTGCAACATTAAGTCTATTAAACTGGGTAATGAATTATTTCTGTATCTGGCGAATAGTCAATTATTTTCTGTATCTACGACTTCACCAGATTATCGCTCGACACCATTATTGAGTCGTAAACTCCATGTCGAAACTCTAGCAAAGATGACCCATTTCTTTCTCAATCCAAAAAACTCAAAGAAGTTGGGAGGTTCAAGTAAGATTGGTCTAGCTTTTGTGCGCCTAATAGACTATAGATTTGGTAACCATTCAGAGGTGTTTTATATGAATATTACTAGTTTAATATTTGCATTGCAGAGCTTTGCGGAGGCAGTGGCGGAAGGTGAAATCAGGTATATGAACAGAAAAGAAAGACAGCTGAAATATGAATCTATAACACAAGTGCTAGAAGCTATTAAAAATATAAATGGTCTACATGAGGATGTGCAAAAATTCTACCTGCGTTCAGATAGAGAAGTGTATAAATTAATGACACGCCCTACATTCATGAGGTCGCTAGAAATTGCGTTTAATAAGTTGAGAATTGACATGACAGAGTATAAATCTATGCTTAGGACGATTGATGCTGCGCGTCGTCAAGTTGTTCATAGCGAAGGCTATGATGCTGATTTCTTGCTGAGCTTGTTAACGGATACGGTTACTCAACTCGACATTGGCGCGAAGAATAACAACATCGTTAGTATAGTCCATAAAGATAGTGAGATTGACAAACTGTACAAGCTTATTAGGCTAATGACGCACAGATATTTTGAGAATTTTAAGCACTAAGCGGTTGGCACTGTCCAATACTCTTGGATAATTGAGCGAACTTGCGTAGGCTGGGTCGTCAGTGCCTGCTCCCAGGTCATGCCGGTGTCATTTTGAAAACTAGCCATAGCTTGAATGAGACTTTCTATGCGCGTATTAGTAATGACCTGTCCATCGTTTGATGTAAATGTTTCAATCTTGTATTGCTCGCCATTGTACCACGAGTTTATAGTTATGGAGTCAAGCGTTCCAGGCATGCGAACGCGTAAATTGTTATTCACTCGCTCAAACACAACATCAATCGTTTCATGACCCAGACGAATCTCATCTGCTTCTCCGGATATGTCCACAATAGTGTCCACGCCATCCCCCTTGCTGAAGATGTAGGTATCGTTGCCTTCGCCGCCTTCGAGGTGATCGTTGCCAGTGCCGCCAACTAGGGTGTCGTCGCCAGCTTGTCCGTACAGCCAGTCGTTACCAGTGCCGCCGTAGAGGAGGTCGTTGCCGGCACCGCCTCTAAGCTCGTCATCGCCGTCATCGCCGTAGAGGAGGTCGTTGGCAATGCCGCCAACTATAGTGTCGTCGCCGCCGAGACCGCGGAAGGTGGTGGCAGACTGGTCACTAACGCGGTATGTGTCGCTACCTTCAGTGCCAGACATGTTGTGGGCTTTGTCGTGAATAGTTTTAAGATCCCAGGTGGTACCGTCGGCAAAGACGACTTTTTCTATTTGGTAGTCAGGAGTTTCTCGGTAGCTGTTGTAGCTGTTGCCAAAGTGTTGGTATACGGTAATCTTGTCATCCGTACCTTTTACAGACAGTTCAAGATTTACGTAGCCGCTACTATCTCCTATCACCTTAGCGACAATGTCATCTGGCGAGATTCCTTCGCCAAACTGGATAGTATCTACGCCGTTCGCGTCGAATATCCTATCTTCCCCATCCCCCTTGCTGAAGATGTAGGTATCGTTGCCTTCGCCGCCTTCGAGGTGATCGTTGCCAGTGCCGCCAACTAGGGTGTCGTCGCCAGCTTGTCCGTACAGCCAGTCGTTACCAGTGCCGCCGTAGAGGAGGTCGTTGCCGGCACCGCCTCTAAGCTCGTCATCGCCGTCATCGCCGTAGAGGAGGTCGTTACGATTCGACCCATTGAGCGTATCATTACCCGCACCACTTGTCATCACATTATCTCGATCAACCACGCCATTCATGGTTTCATTCGCATCAGTCCCCGTTAAGGTTGTCATCGGCGCAGTATCGATAATCTGCTGGTATCTTATTGATTTCTTAGAAAAGTACGCCCGTAGATCAGCAAACTCGGAATCCGAAACCAGTCCGCGATTGCGCAATACACGAGTTACTTCAGCCAGGAGCCTTTCACCGGTAGCCTCGTTAGTTTGGAGCTGTTCATCAAGATACGCTCTCACACTGGCAATGTCAAGTTTGATTGGATTTTCAGTTTCGAGATCTATAGTGTAGTTAAAGCTCCTTAAAGCGTCATGCAAATTTGTCTGTATAGACAACATAGTATAGATGCTCTCTGCTAATATAGCATACGACCGCTCCAAAATTGGTGCTTCAGCCGCACCCGGAGAACTGGTCGGCGAATTACGGTAGCTCGTGCCGGTCACGGTTTCGAGTGCTGCTAATTTGCGGGTATCGAAATTACTGCCACGACTCTTCGGATCAATGCCAGCCACACCAGTCCAAGCGAAAAGTATGTCTTGTAATTTAGCTTGTCGAGACACAACATCTTCGTCGTTGATAAACTCCTGCACTAATTGTTTCAGCGCACCAGATTCATCACGAACCATCGCTTGACGAAGCGAGTAAGTATTGCCCATTGGGTGCAGCTCTGGCATATCCATAATATCTTCAGGAATTTCAATTGAGTGCGTCATTTGCACGTCTTTTGTATCGCGTTGCAAGAAAAACTCTTTCATATCAGCGGTCGTACCATCGGTGCGTGTGAACGAACCAACCCGAGCAATTGTGTTACCATTTTCGTCAACTTGCCCAACGAACGTATGGCTCAAGTTCAGAGATTTAATCCCAGCTTCTTCCAAGGTCATCAACTCATCTGGAGCAGAAAAGCCGTCGCCGTCACGGTCTACCCATATTCGCAACTCGGAAAACTTATCATCTTTCGCGTCTATAACTCCATCACGGTTTGAGTCCAAGGCCGCCAGGGCAGCGAAACCGCTTGAAGCTGTCTTGCCATCTTCCAAAATCGTTCTATCGCCAAACAATTCATTACCTGTTTCAATCTGCCCGTTCGCGTCTTTATCTAATACAAGTATGCCTGATTTCGCATCAATCCAGCCTGTTTTCTCAGAGAAACCATTGTTGTCAAGGTCGTAATACACTCCGTCGGCAGCCGATTTCGTAGTAATCCCGAGACCGCTGATGTCGAGGACTATTGGATCGACGCGAGCGGGGAGTAGGCCGGCTTGATCCATAAGAGACCATATCAAATCACCGATACCACCGCCCATGTGTGATCCAATATGCCATCCCGCTGCACCAATCAGGAGCTCTACCGCCATTCCAGCTAGCATCGCCATAGGCGCAGAGGCAAACATAGACACACCAGCAACAGCAAGCAGTGCGAGAGGTAGGCCTAATTTCATAGATGCACTAGCCGCACCTAGCCCGAAAGAAGTTCTCCATCCCCAATCGTGAAGTATTTTAGTGCCGGTATAATTATCTCCCTTACTAAACGCATCGTTTGCATTTTTTAATGTTATAGCAGCATCCGCAGCGATAAACACGACGCCTACGACCCCAAAAGCCTTCATAACGCCAGGCCTTGCTGCCATATACATCGCCATATTTTTAGTTCCTATTTGCTGAAATGCTTTGGCGATAGGGCCAGCCTTATCGCCTCCAAGTATTCCCTCCATAGCCTTTATAGAACGAGTCATTTGTGCCGTGTCAGAAAGGTTGAGGTTTAATTTGCCTATGTATGACTCAACCGCAGTTGCCTTTATCGGCGCCTTGTCCAAACTTTTTACCCACTTTTCAAAAGTTGGTAGATTATCTTTAAACTGCTTTTCAATATTATTGAGCCAACTTTCTGAAGGCTTTTTAATAAATGGATCTACATTAACATCAAAGCCACCTTGGCCATTAGACTTCACCAGACCACCCTCGACAATTACACGGGCACTATCCGCCTTTAGGTAGTTAAAAACATCAAGAATCCCATTAGAAGTTAGCCTAGCTCTGAGTTCAGCTATTGGCTTTCCGTTGATAGAGGTCACTTTTGGGTTGTTCAGTAATCTGGACAGTTCTGTTTGATAAAGCACACTATTTACATCGGCATTGGGCATAATGATGAATACGTCGCCTTTGGCAGTACGTTCCGCAAAAAGAGCTGACACTATGTCTGTGATGCTTAATGCGCGTCTGCCATCGGGAAGTTTCACTCCGTAGGGCGAGCTTTTAGATATATATCCAGAAGAGGGGTCGAAACCAACTTCACCCATCATTGCTGTGGCGGCTGCGGCATCGCTTCCAATAGTCTTTGACAAGGCTTTTTGCATCTCTATGCTCATTAACTTAGCTTCCTTTATATCGTGAATGGAAAAGCTCGTCTTGTCAGATTCGATTATCTTATTTACATAGTCTCGACTTCCATACTCTCCAGATACGTAATTGCTGTACAACAAAGCCCGACCTTTACCTTCCGGAGTATCAAACGATAATTTTTCGATCCTTCTGTTTATATCATTGAGTAGGTCTAGTAAACTTTCCTCTGTTAGTGTACCGTCGCTGTACGTAGTATAGGTATTGCTACTCCTCCACTTAGATACATATTCAATAATTTCTTCTACCGAACCCATATTTTATCCTTGCCTACAAACAAAACGTTACCATTTGTAAAAGTATACCCTCTACCTCTATCTTTTGGGAGAAGACTTTCTTTAAAAAGCGCACCGACACCCCCCTCGACGAGACTTTTGATCTTGCTAGATTCTTCTTTAAGTTCCTGCGGAGCTACGATATGTTTAACTGTAAAAGACATACTATCAATCTCACCATTAAAGTAATCGCCATGTATCTCCTCATATAGATCGACGCGAATATTATAACCTTTCCATAATAAAGCATCTATGCGCGGAACGTACTCTTGTGTTTGACGACCATCCACACAGATGCCTCTCTGCGGCTGAATTTGAACATAGATTGCGCCACTATCTTTATCTTTTGCCACTGCTACTATGTCGCTCTCTAGAAACTTATTATTATCCGGCCAAGGTCTCGTTAATTTATACCTTTCAATAAGCTGTTTTGCTGTATCTCTATCAATTTCTTTTCCTATAAAACCCATCTTATTCCCCGTTATGTTCAAAAATTAATAACTATAACTCAATTATACCAAAGGTTGTCATAAAAGCATAAGTGATATTATGCAATAGTCTATTCACTTCACGTACCTCCCAATTATACAGCTCGTACAAACCTATCAAGGTTGTATTCGCCCATGAAAATCATTTCATCTTTTAAAGTGGTATTTTCAGGGGAATCTCCACCTGTGACAGGTTTGCCGTGCGAGCTTGTACGTAGACTCCGTTACGTAAAGTAAAGGAGGAAGTATGCCAATCGTAGCAAAGCAAGCATTAACCGTCTCCACTTATAGCGGGTGGAGTAATCGCGAGACGTGGGTAATGAATCTGTGGCTTGCGAACGACGAAACGTACTGCGATGAGGTGCGCCGCATCATCAAAACATGCGATGAATATGAACAAGCTGAGCAACTTGAGTCGTTAATTCGAGATGATCTTGAGGGTAGCTTGGAAGAGTCAGGTCTGCTAGGCGACTTACTCGTAGCTTCTCTTGGTCGCGTCAGTTGGCAAGAGATTATAGAGAATAATCGCTAGCTTCGTCGTCCTGGGTATGACAAGAAACTGCCCGGAGTAAAGACCGCTTAGTCATTACCTTACACTCAATTCACATCACCCAACAACGTCCATACTTACCCCGCTCACTCGACATGCGCCTTACTAGCGCAGTCAAGATGAGCGGATGTAAGAATGAACGAGCTTAGGACAAAAGCTGGTGAAATTAGTTGATGAATCGTTATCTTATTTCACAAAAAGACAAGCCAGCCAGCGCGCACTGCGCTATCGCACAAAACGCGCCATCTGCCTGTCATTTGCGAAATAAGCCTCACCCCGAAAGTCATGCGGCGACTTTCGCGCGACCATTGCAAGCTCGCCCGTGGCGTGCTCGCAATCATCGCACGGCCGATTGACACACACGCAGCCTCAAATTAATTCACAACTCATCTAAGGAAAGAAGCTCGCCAGGTTCATCAATGTTCGACCAAATCGCGACATCTTCACCCAACAAATTCTCAGCCATCGCCGTATATATCTCAATTTCATCATCCAAGTCAAATCGGCTCCGCACGGCATGAGCAGCGCGCCGCAAGCGGTTTTTTGCGGCTGGATTTTCCAGTAAAAATAGGAGCTTCGGTAGATTGCTGTTCGTTGCGTCCCAGCCGCCGTCATCGAAAAATTCCATATAACTTACCAGGCGACGATTGATGGCGCTAGGCGGCGTGCCTTTGGACACAACATCAAAGAAAAATCGCCGCAATCTATCGTTCGTTTTGAGCGATAAAAAGGCGTCGGGCGGATTAGTTGGAAAGTAACTATAAAGCGTCATTTCGCGCCGCAAAAAAACTTTTATCGATGGGTATTTGTACTGCAGCCTATTGGCGTGCGCATAGACCTCAACTACATGATTAACAAACGATTGACCAACGGCTTTGTCGCGGTAGCTCGCTTTAATGATGGCGTCGGTGATGCGCTCGCTGCCATGAATCGATTGTAGCTTCCTAAGTCCTTTTGGTGTCAAATAATACGCCGCTGGCACGCCCCGCAATTTAAAACTTTTATCATATCGTCTAGCCACAAAACCATGTTTCATTAACACATTCAGCTTTTCAAACAAATTTGAATCCGACTTAATACCCAGACTATTCGCCAATAACTTACGACTACCAAACCGGTATTTATACAGCATTTCCAGTATGTCTATCTGCCCCTGCTTGAGCGCTGAACGTTTGTTTGTTTTCATCTCAAACCTTTCACGATTCCTTTCTAATATATTTATATATAAAGAAGAGAAAAATAGCAATAGATAACAGTAGTTTTATACATAAATTATAGTGTATATCGATATTCAGTATATTTTATATCATAAAATAGCTAAAAACTATTGAATATTTGTAGTACAAGTAGTACAATTTAAGTAGAGGTTTAATCATAAAACTGGCTCGTTAATAACACAAAAAAATTAGGCTTCAAGCAGTAGCACTTTTTGGCTATCATCCCGCGTAGTATACTGGGGTTAATGAGCCAATCAAGAATTCAGCTACAAATCGACACGTCAAAAGAAGTGCGCAACCGAGCCAAAGCCGTTGCGTATAGCCAAGGCATGAGCCTGACGGAACTGGTGCTTAAGGCGCTAGCGACGGTTGGCGATAAAGAGTTGAAGCAGCTGATTGAAAAGGATTTGCAGGAGCGTTCTGGGCGCGGGCGTCCGCAGCAGCCTAAGCCTAGTTGATGTTATCACGAGTCGCGACAGGAGGGATTATGGCGCGACCAAAAGGAAGTAAAAATAAACCAAAAGCACCGCTCGTAGAGCAATTTTCTTTCACGACCGAGCAGCGGATTAGGCTGGTGGCAAATTTAATCGTCGAGAAAATTATAGAAGATGGTGCGTTTGCCCAAAAGCTAATCACGATACTGGAGGATGGTAAAAATGTCTCCAAATAATCAGCCGCGAATTGGTTTGCTGGCGATACGCGTTTCTTCTGACAAGCAAGGTCTTGACGGCGACTCGCCCGAAGCCCAGCGCGAGCAAGGCGAAGCTTACGCCAAGGCGCACAATATCATAATCACCGAGACGATTATTTTGCTTGAATCGGCGTCGCACGAAACGCAGCCGATGCAAAAAGTCATCGACGCTTGCAAAGACAAAAGCAAAGGTTTTCAAGTCGTGCTGATTAAATCAATCGACCGTTTCACACGTGGTGGCGGCGATTATTATTCGCCGTTGAAGCGGCAGTTGACGCGGCTGGGTATCGCCCTTGAGGATATGTACGGCGTAATTGGTAAACAGCAAATTAACACGCTGGAGCATACTGGGTTTAAGTATTATTGGAGTGAGTTTAACCCGACACAAAAGTCTGAATATTTGGAAGCGGAGCGCGCTAAGGATGAAATGCGCGACATTATGAGTCGGATGATTGGTGCAGAAATTCGCTACACTCAGCTCGGTTATTGGATGCGCCGTCCGCACTATGGTTTTCGCAGTGTCAAGGTAGATACGAAAAATGGTCGGCGCACGATTTTGAAGCCGGATGAGAATGAGGCGAAATTTATCATAAAACTTTTTGAAATGCGCGCCGCTCATATTTATACCAATCAGCAAATTGCTGATGAGCTAAATTCAATGGGTTTTCGCTCGCGCGTTACGATCGTGCGTGATAAGTACGACCGAACCAAAGTTAAGCGGCAAATCGGCGGCAAGAAAATGACCGCTAAGATGATTGACCAGTACGCTAGTAAATTGGTTTATTGCGGTATCATCAAAGAAAAATGGACGCACGACCAGCCGGTCAAGGCGCAGTTTGATGGATTGGTTAGCGTTGAGCTTTTTAATGAAGCGAATCGCGGGCGGATTTTTGTGGAGATTGACAGCCGCGACATGATAACTATCAAGCGTAGAGCTGTGCCCGAGCACTTGAAAAATAAACAAATCTACAACCCAGAATATCCGTACAAACAAGTTGTCGCTTGTCCAAAGTGCGGCAAAACTCTTTCTGGCAGCGCTTCGCGCGGCAAAATGGGTGCGTATTATCCGGCATATCATTGTAGTCGCAATGGGCATTATTTCCGCGTACCCAAGCCCGAATTTGACAAGACGCTTGAGGATTTTGTGCAGACTATTACTGTAAAGCCGGAGTACGTTGATGACATTATTTCTGCTATTGCTGAATTGTGGCGCGAACGTCAAGCAAAGCAGCTAGAAACCAACCAACAGCGCCAAGAGCACCGCCAGAGCCTACAAAGCCAGATTCGGGCGACCGTGGATAAAATGCGCGTTGTTACGAGCGAAACGGCGCTTACGTACTTGGAGGAAGACATCGTTAATGCCGAAAACGAATTAGCAAAGCTAGACAAAGAAATCGCCAATCAGCCCAACCTACAAGCCGAATTCGACCAAGTCTTGCAATATGCCAAATATATTTTGGAACACCTGTCAGAACTACTGCTTGACCTCTGTAATCCCTTGCGGAAAGCCGCCTTTTTCGCCGCCATCTTTAACAAAATCCCAACCTACGATGAAATAAAGTTTGGAACTCACAAAAACAGCCCGCTACCAGAGGTAAACGAGCTGTTTCGCATCCGAATGGATGATAAATCCTTTGATGGTGACCTTACCGGGAATCGAACCCGGATTGCCAGGATGAAAACCTGGTGTCCTAACCGTTAGACGATAAGGCCGCAGAGATAGGCATACGCCCTACGCAATTACTAAAGCGCGTTGCTCTATTTTACCAGATGGCACTTTATAGCGCAAGCGTTCTGCCGCTAAGCAAAACGTTACGGAACGGTCTTTTTCGGCGGCTTTTCCAGCCGGCGAATCGGCAGTCGAAATCCGAAAGTACTGCCTTTTCCAAGCTCCGACTCAAAAATAAGCGAGCCGCCGTGCCCGTGTATCACTTTTTTTGCAAGATACAGACCGATACCCGTACCGTCTGGGCGCTGGCAGCGGGCATTTTCGGCGCGGAAAAATTTCGTGAAAAGCCGCTTTTGCGCGTCTTTTGGCACGCCCATACCATGGTCGACGACTCGCAGTACTACATCGCCATCCTCAATCGACAAACGCACGCGTACTGTATCGGCGTTCGGCGAATAATAAATCGCGTTATCAATCAAATTCATAATCACCTGGCGCAATTTATTCTCATCTAAATACAATAGCGGAAAGCGCGCAGGCTTACGGAACCTCACATTCACCTTGTGCGCCGACGCTACCTGGCTGACATTCGCAACCTCTTCAGCGACCAGAGATACTAAGTCTGTCTGTACTCGATCGATAACAAACTTGCCCGTTTGTAGCCGGCTCACGTTCAGAAAATCGCTGATCAAATGCACCATGCGCTCGCTGCTCGTAAAGGCTTCTTGCAATAACTGCCGCTGCGAAGCGCTGATTTCGCCCGCGTCGCCGTCGAGCACCATGCTTAAATAACCTTTAACGCTTGTGAGCGGCGTGCGCAGCTGGTGGCTCGCCATGCTCACAAATTCATCTTTTACCGTATCAAGAAACCGCAGCTGCTCGTTTGACCGGCGCAATTGTGCCGTCGCATCATTGACTTCATGCTCCAGAGTGCCAGCGAAGCGGCGAATTTCTTCCAAGCGAAAAATATTTAAGAGCGCTATTGATAATTGATCTGCCAGCACGCCAAACAAGGCTATATCCCGTTTACGATATTCGCGTTCATCTTTTCCTTCGCCAACTACTAAATAGCCGATCTCCTGTGTAGAGACGCAAAGCGGCAGGAGAACCGCGATACCGTGCATGCTAATTGTGCCATTCTGTTTGAGTTGCGTGATCGCATCGTACGCCATATGCGCCGTTAGTCGTTTACCGACGGCGTATGGTTTATGCTGCGCATCTTTGAAAACAACGGCGGCATAGCGCGGACGGAACATATCAGAGAACGCCCGCAGATACGAATGAAGCAGCGTATCAAGGTCGGTCGACCGTACAGTTAGCCGCGTCAGAACGTTGACCACATGCTCTGCGCTATACTTGCGATGATAAAAAATGCGCTCCGCATACCGATCAAACATTCGGCGAAGCGGCTGGAATGCAAACGCTGCCGCCAGCACGAGAATCGTATTGAGAATAAACATGCCCGGCGATGGTTTTGACATTTGCGGCAAAAATACTTGCGACAATCCAAAAAACGCCGCACCATAGCAAGCTGCAAGCGTCACAATTAAACTCGCGTACGTCACCGCCTGCACCAAAAATGATTTTACATGCAGCATGCGGAAGCGCGCCATGCTGTACAGCGTCGTACCCAGAAATATTACCGACGCAAGCGGGCCAATCCAAATCCACCGATATTCGCCATAAAACGGCAGCACCAAATCAAACACAAACCCTGGAATACTCGTCGCAGCAATACCGCTCATATAATATAATCGGTGCACCCACATGCCCGATGAATAGTGCAGCCTCCGCCACAAATCTACACACATTGCAGCGAAAAAGTATGCGACAAACGGTACCGCAAACACGATATAGCCAATGCGGTTTACTTCTATCGTCCAACCGTTTGAGTCCAGCGTTATCGTAGTGATGATAAAATTCGGATACAACGCAAGCAATACAGCAATGATCGTCGTTGTCACGATCGGCACAATCGCCGCGTAGCGCACAATCTTTCGCACGCGCGGATAGCATACGATGAAAAAAAGCAAAAGCGGCGCAAAACATGTCGCAGCAAAGTAAAATAACTTCGCGCCGAGTCTCATCATTGAAATATTCGACCCGTCCATAAATAGCGCCATACCAAACGACCATACTGCAAAACAAACGGCAATCAGACTAAACAGTACGTTCGCTGTTCGGCGCGTATTGCCATAGAGTGACAATCCTGCCAAAATCAGGTAGCAGATCGCCAATCCCGCAAGCATTAGCACTATCACGATACTTTTATAGTACACGGTTTGAAAGAGTAGCGCTAGAGTTTGCGCGTGAAATATCCCGTGTAGACGCCGCTTGCAATCACGCGTGCTTCGGTACGGTCAAGCGGGATTTTGCTTGCATCAAGCATATCAGCCATACTTGATAGGCTGCGGCGCCGGACTCTCGCCGGCCAGCCCATCGCATCCGCTAAAAAGTTTTTATGCGGACGATTTTCGTTTGTACTGCAATTCACGAGCAAGCCGCCCGCGCCAAGCGCACCATACGCCTCGCGCAGCAACCGTCGATACGGTATATCCGGCACATATTCGCCTAAACCGGAGTTTTCAATCACAGCCGGAACCCGTCCGCTCAAAATCTCTTTCAGGTCGAGCGGTTTTCCGATTTTATTGAATAACTTCCTGCAGTGCAACTCAATTGAGCCGCTCAATCCGCGCTGCTCCGCCATCTGCTGTGCGGCAGCGAGCGCGATTGGATCTTGATCAATCAAAATGACCCGCGGCGTCTTGCCGTGCTCGTGCAATTGCTTTATCAATTCCAGCATTGGCAGCGCCGTGCCACACCCCAAACTGACGATAATCGGCGAGTGCCCGACCTCTTCGTCCGCAGCAAATTCTGTGATCGCATCATTCACGAGCTTCATACGCTCGCGGATACCGATGCCATCTGCACAATAGCGAATCACATCCAAGAATTCCGCCGAATTTGAGGCATGCACAAAGTCGTCTAGACGCTGCATCTTTTCGTCGGCACGCTTAACGCATTCCGCGGTACTCAGCGGCGGCAACCCGCGTACCACACCGAAATTTTGTGCCGTCGCCGCAACCGCCGAATGGAGCGACAATCCTGACAACTCTGGTACGTCATCACCAAAATGATGGCTCAATATCCGCTCGTCGATCGGACCGCTCATAGTTGGATAGCCACGGCACTCAGGATCATCGCTCGCTGCCAAATCAAACGCATTGACAATCGTCACAAGCGCCATCGCGCTGCCGCCTTGCCGCCACCATGCCTCCGCGTCAACCTGATCCGGTCCGTATAAATATTGCCGGCGCGCGTCTTCAACTGGATTGCTTGCATTGACATGGCTATCCCACGATCGGCGCAAAACCTCGCCCGACGCCAGGTAGCTAAAACGATGCGCAATGCCGCCCATCTCGCCCATGCGTGCAAGCTGCACTTTACCGTCGGCGACACTTAAATAATCAAGTACTTCTTTGATTTTTTCTGGGCTTTCATACGCTGGATCGGTGCGCTCAGCGATGCTCACCGGCAATCGCTCGCTTCCTGCTTCAATTTCTTCGCGAAGCTGGTCAACATTTTGACCTATGTCTAACAAATTATCCCGCGATAGCACTTCCGACGTCTTCAGACGCTCCTGCATATTCTCACTCCTCAGCCTTAACTGTTTATGCTATTATATTAATAATATGACAAAGATTGCGATAATTGAAGACGACCAAGCGATCAACCAAATGTACCGCATGAAATTTGAGGCGGCAGGGTTTGATGTCGCGACGGCGAGCGACGGCGAAGCGGGCGTTGCAATCGTAAAAAAGTTCCATCCGGATTTGATTTTACTCGACTTGCAAATGCCAAACATGAACGGCGTTGAAGCGCTTTCGCTAATCCGCGCATTGCCAAGTCACAAGCAGACGCCCGTCATCGTACTAACAAATCTCGGCGAAGAAGAAGCGCCGGATGGACTACGCAAGCTCGGTGTGCATAGCTACATTGTGAAAGCCGACTTCACGCCGCGCCAAGTTGTTGAGCGCGTGAAACATGCGCTTAATATTCGCTAGCTACAGCTTACCTACTCGCTTGAGGCAGCTTTCAATCAAATGATCAAATAGCACCGTGTATGTTAGCGGACCGACGCCACCTTTTTTTGGTGTCATCGTTACATGCGTCATGGCACGCACGCTATCATCAACATCACCAATAAGTTTGCCGTGCTCGCTCGCCGTACCGGCGTCTACCACCACCGCGCCAGGTTTTACCATGTCTGATGTAATTAACCGCGGCACGCCCGTTGCCGTTACAATCACATCAAACCGCTGCATATCACGAAGCGGCGTTTGATCGTCAAATATAGTAATATTCAAGCCGCGCTCGCCCCACAATTTCGCAAGCGGCGCGCCGACTAATTTGCCCTGCCCCACAATCGCAATCACCTTGCTCGCCAAATCGACACCATAGCCCGCCAAAAGCCAATCAATCGCCTGTGCTGTTGCACTTGAAAATATAGCGTGCTCGCCCAGCCCATCAACGTCTTTTTCCGGTGCAATCGCGTTACAAATCTCGCTCGTACCCGCCGGATCGTCAAGCGGCAACTGCACGATAATACCCTGAATTGACGCGTCATCGTTTGCCTGCTGCACTATGCTAATCATATCGCTCTGCTCTACCGCCGCAATCTCAACGTCAATCAATATATCGCGCGCATACCGCTGCTTCATGCGCACATACGCCGCGATAACGTCGCTCGCTGTTTTGCTCATCACGATCAACAATTTTGGAGCAATACCGTGCTCTTGCCGCAAATTCCGCACTTGCCGCAGTTGGCGTACTTTGATAAATTGCTGCAGTTCGCGCCCATTTAGCTCCCGCGTCATGTAATGCGATCCTTTCTATCGTCAATAAATGCCGACCATTGCCGCACGAGGCGCAAAATCGTTTTGAGCGGCAGCTCAATCAACATATCTAAAATAATCGATACAATGTTAACTTGCGCATATTTATCGCTCATCCAGCGCCCCGCTACGACAAACGGCAAATAAATCGTATCGCGCACAAACGTCAACCCGTTGCTTACGCTACGCACGACTTCCAGATCGCGTATCATACGACTCAATCGAAAACCTAAGAAGCTCGCCGCCGAGAAGAAAAAGAAGAATATCGCAATGTGCACAAGCGAGAAGTTAAGCAGCAGTAATATCCATATCGTTGCCGCAAATACTACCAAGCTAGACGCACCGTATAATGCCGAAAAGACTATGCTGTATTTCCTACCACCTAATTGCCGGCGCACAAGCGTCGTGCTGTCGCTATATAGCATCGTATCGACACGATTCACTAATGCCGACGTATTCGCATAGCCCGGCGTATTAAGCGTGAACCGCAGCAACACCATATAAACCGGCGGAAAGAACAGGTTAATAATCAACGGCTGCCACAAAATCGCGCCGTGTGCCCACATATCGTAGGGCACTTCAATCGCGATGCCAATTAAGAATTTCGTAATGATCAAAAACATTACGCTACGCATAATCGCACGATTGATGCGTCCCATGATATTCGTGTACTCTTTGGCAACTTGCTGCTCAAACGCCTCCAAAAAAACTTCGCGCTTCAATAATAACTCCGGTACGTCTTCGCGGGTCTCTATCATGCGGCGTACAATTCGCAGGGGCGCGCCCTGGCGGTCGACAATCCGATACAGTTCATCGTCCACCGAACCTTGCAGCAGCGCATCAATCTTTTGATTGTATGCCACAAACTGGTCTAAGTGCTCCACTGATACACCGTAGCGCAATAGCAACCCGGCACGCGCCGTCGCTGCATCGGATTTCATCAGTGCACGGTGAATGGCAACATAAAGCGCCGCGCCGTACTCATCGCGCGTCGTTTTTGATACAGCATCGCGCGGAATTGCCTGCTCAAAATACTCGTACGCGAAATCTATAAACGCCACGTCGCGTTCTTTTGGTGCGATGAGCTGCGCTACTCGCACCGACAGCGTTTCAAGCACCCAGCTCGTCGACCGGTCGGCGTTAATACTGCGGCGTTTCTGCAGCTTTTCAAATGCCGCATAGTGCTGGCGCGCCAACTCCGTTATCGCTTCAATTTGCTTTGGGGCAACGTTATCATTTGGGATATAACCCGCAAACGTCAGTTCAATCACCAGCTCAGTGCCGCTCTGGTGCACAAGCGTTTCGTCGCGTACGATAAATAATTGTTTGAAAAACCGGCGAATCGCATTTTGCAGCAACAAATGCTCGTCGGTATTTTCAGCAGCATTACGTAGTTGCTCATATGCTGCAGTAAACGCACCGCCCGCCCCGACAACATTGTACTTTTCCGCCTGCGCTAACGCTTGCCGGCGCGCATCGCTCCGTTTTTGAGCGTTCAAAATGCCCGCGCGCACATGTTTACCGATTATATTGAGCTGCGACATACTGCTATATTATCGCGCATTTTTGCCGATATGGCAATCATAAGCACTGTGCTGAGTCTTTACTAATTTACCAAAACGTGCTACAGTGAAAAGATACAGGTTTAGTTTGCTAAGAAAATCACAGTCAGACAACTAAAGTCTCTATGGCAAGCAAACAAGCGCGTATAATTTAAACAATAATGGGTCAGTAGCTCAGCTGGTTAGAGCACCTGCCTCTTAAGCAGGGTGTCGAGGGTTCAAGCCCCTCCTGACCCTCCACGAAAAAACCATCCTTCGTCCGGGTGGTTTTTTCGTGAGAGAAAATAACTAAGGTATTTATCTCTTTTAATTTTCTATAAGTGAAACTATATGTACAGCGACTCAAACACTGGTACCCCGGGTAGGAATCGAACCTACGGCCAAAAGCTTAGAAGTCTCTTGCTCTATCCACTGAGCTACCGGGGCGCTACATCTATTATAACAAATACTGCGCCACGCGGACGACCAAATCTCAGAAAATTCCATTTTGGTGCGGGTGCGGAGAATCGAACTCCGATCTCAAGTTTGGAAAACTTACATACTAACCGCTGTACTACACCCGCGAATGGTTATATTGTAGCATTTTTGCGGCATGTAATAAATAGGGCGCCGTCTCGTTCGCGCCCCATGTACTCCGTGACAATCGGTACAGTATCTGATATACTGAGACGGCGATCGTGGCGGAAGTAGCTCAGTTGGTTAGAGCGCTGGATTGTGGCTCCGGAGGCCGTGGGTTCGAATCCCATCTTTCGCCCCAGGCAAAGCACCGAGGTTTTTCTCGGTTTTTTGCTTATTTTAGAAGCGCTATATCCTTATCAAGCTAGGAAATAAATAGCAAAAGTCCGCGCTTACTCCCATACCGTCTCAATCTGCGCACCGAGCGAATTGAGCCGCTTAGCAATCGCTTCATAGCCGCGGTTAATACTATATACGTCACGCAGCAGCGATACGCCGGGCGCCGCCATCATAGCGAGCAAAATCACCACGCTCGGGCGCAATGCTGCCGGCGCAATAATATCTGCCGGTTTCCAGCGCGTCGGACCGGTAATATACACACGATGCGGGTCAACCATTTCAACACGCCCGCCTAGTTTACTAAGCTCCGTGAAATAGATCGCGCGGTTTTCGTAACTCCAGTCGTGGATCAATGTACGACCATCAGCAACCGTCGCGCATAGCCCCAAAAACGGCAGGTTATCCATATTGATGCCAGGAAACGGCAACGCGTGAATTTTATCCTTCGGCGCGTGCAGCTTAGATTTTTTCAATGTAATATCTACCAACCGCGTCCGTCCATTACGTGCCATATACTCGGGAGTTATATTATACTGCAGCCCCATGCCAGCGAGTGTCGCCAGCTCTAACTCCATAAACTCAATCGGGACGCGCGCCACCGTAATTTCCGACCCCGTCACGATACCCGCCGCTACGAAACTCATCGCTTCAATCGGATCTTCGCTTGGATAATATTCCACTGTTTTGTTGATTGATTTCACGCCGCGGATCGTCAGCGTTGTCGTACCAATGCCATCAATATCCACGCCGAGTGCCTGTAAGAAAAAGCAAACATCCTGCACCATGTAGTTCGGGCTGGCGTTGCGAATAATCGTCGTCCCGTCGTAAAGCGCCGCCGCCATAATGACGTTTTCAGTCACAGTATCGCCACGTTCAGTCAAGACGATAGCGCGGTCAATTGCCTGCGGTTTGCTCGTCGCAACGTAGCGATCGCTTGTCGCTTGCACCGACAACCCAAACGGTGCAAGCCCAGTCATGTGCGGCTCAACTGTGCGCGTACCAAGATTGCAACCACCGCTAAATGGCAGTTCAAACGTACTATATTGGTGCAGCAATGGTCCAAGGAACATAATAATGCTGCGTGTGCGTTTAGCAGCGTCGACATCCATATTTACTAAATCCAGCCGCTTTGGCGGATTGATTTCAAGGTCATTATGTTCCAGCCAGCGACATTTCACGCCAATACTTTCAAGCACTTCAATGATACGGTTGACTTCTTCAATTCGCGCAACGCGCCGCAGTGTCGTCTTTCCTTTGTTTAGCAGGCTAGCACAAAGCAGCGCAACCGCTGCATTTTTGCTAGTTTTTACTTCTATACTGCCATGCAATTCCCGCCCGCCCGTCACGCGGAAATTAGTTTTGCCATAATTATTGATACGGACAATCTCGCACGATAGCACATCGCCGATGCGTGCAATCATCTCAAGGCTGATATTTTGTCCGCCTTTCTCAATACGGTTGATTGCCGACTGGCTAGTACCGAGCGCTTCGGCTAATTCACTCTGTGTCATGCCGCGAGCTTGGCGGTTTTCTTGAATTAATGTTCCAATATTTTTAAGATATTCCGACGTCTTCATATCATGAATAATATACCTAATGTGATATATTGTCAAGTATCCCAAAACACGCTATACTAAACAATATGATCTAGCAACAGTTTCACTGCTTTTGACGAATAAACCTAATGGAGGTACAGATTATGAATGATGATATTGTTGCGGCACTTATCAACGGCGAAGCGAAACGCCAACGAGAGGGGCTAGAATTAATCCCCAGTGAAAACTATGTCAGTCGCTCGGTGCGGCAAGCGCTCGGCAGCGTGTTTACAAACAAATATAGCGAAGGTTACCCTGGACACCGTTACTACGGCGGGCAGGAGTTTACCGACAAGGTTGAGCAGCTTGCCATTGACCGCGCCAAGCGACTATTTCACGCCGACCACGCCAACGTACAACCTCATAGCGGCGCGCCAGCAAACGAAGCAGTATATAGCGCGTGGTGCCGCCCGGGCGATACAATTTTAGCAATGGATTTGAGCCACGGCGGGCATCTCACGCACGGCTCACCCGTCACACGTAGTGCACAGTTGTATAATTTTGTACCATACAAGATGAAAGATCCTGCGACGGGCGAAATTGATTACGACGAAATTCGCCGCCTGGCGCGTAAATATCAACCAAAAATTATTCTGGCAGGCTTCAGTGCGTATCCGCGCGAACTAGACTGGGCAAAGTTTGCCGAGATTGGACGGGAAATTCCTGGCTGTTTACTAATGGCTGATGTAGCGCACATTGCGGGTTTAATCGCAGGCGGCGTAGCAGCGAATCCGCTTGACCACGGTTTTCACGTCATGACTACGACCACGCACAAAACTTTGCGCGGACCGCGCGGCGGCTTGATTTTGAGCATGGGCACAGTAAGCAGCCCGCTAAAAAAACCTGAAAAAACACTTGAGAACATTCCGACATTGATAGACCGCGCCGTGTTTCCGGGCGCGCAGGGCGGACCGCATATGAATACAATCGCCGCTAAGGCAGTGGCGTTTGGCGAGGCGCTGCAGCCAGAGTTTCGGCAGTACGCGCAAAATATAGTAGCGAACGCCGCCCGGCTGGCAGACGAACTGCGCCAGCGCGGCTTCGTGCTGGTGACAGGCGGCACGAGCAATCACTTGATTTTGGCGGACGTGCACAAAAGTTTCGGTATAGACGGCAAGGTGGCGGAGCAGGCGATAGACAAAATCGGGCTGACGCTAAACGCCAACGCCGTACCAGACGACCCGCTGCCGATGTTTCGCCCCAGCGGCATTCGCCTGGGTACGCCGGCGCTAACCACGCGCGGCTGCACGCCGAGCGACATGCCGCAAATCGCCGAATGGACGAAGCAAGCGATAGATGCGCGCGACGACGATACAGCGCTCGCGAAACTGCGGGGCGAGGTGCGGAAGTTTTGCTTAGAGCTAAAGGATATGAGCTAACGGCCGCAATGTTAACCTGGAATCTAAGAAATAGATGAACTCCTGAACAAAATGTACGCCCCTACTAAGGTGATAGCAAAGTAAAAAGGTCTATATTTAGCGTAAGAACCTGGGCAATATAGCAATAGAGACGAATCTCGAGTAGGTTAAAATTAAAACACCCCGTAAAGGGGGTGTTTTAATCTACTGCATAAAGGTAGTAATGGCTATTACGGAGTCGCAGGGCAAGTACCAACAGTTCGCGTTTGCTTTGTATTTGTTCCGTAATCCCAGTAGAAAATCCTTGCGCCCTTGTTATCTGTACACGCTCCATACGCAATCGTATTAGCCTCATCTGGCTTAGACGCCAAATCAGTGAGGCCTTCAGACTTTGCAGTCAACACATCCGTGCCTATACTATACGACTTGTCAGAAGACGCTTTCATCAGAGTCTTTAAATCTTTAGGATAACCACTGGATTCCGTATTATATATCTCAGCTTTCTTAGCGACAGTCTCTGCGGCTGACGCAGCAGCGGTTGTCTTAGCCCGATTCTGCAATCCGTTGTAAGCGACAAGCGATACGACGGTGAGAATTGCGATGATCACGATCACGATGAGAAGCTCAACGAGCGTGAAACCGCGGTTTTTGGTTTGTGTAGTAGTCACGATTAAGTGCCCCCTATTTATTACGTTTAATTTATATATTGATGATACTACAGTTATAAAGTAAGCGCAAGCATTTTTGCTGCACGACTCACTCAATATATATAGCGGTTCTTTGCGGGGCGAAGGAAGAGAGACTCAACGGGAGCATAGCGGTCTATCTTCGTGTTGTCGCCAATCTGTCCACTATCATTTTGCCCCCAGCAGAATGTGCGCCCATCAGAGAGGACGGCACACCCACGGTTCGCACCCGCACCGATCGCCTCAACAGTCCGGTCAGCTGGCAATCCGTTTGCACCAACAGTCACAGGTGTCGGCACGAGAATATCAGGCGTGCCCCAACCACCCGTACCGTTACCAATTTGCCCACGGCTGTTTATACCCCAGCAATAAACTTTTTTACCGCTCGTTAATAAGCAAGTATGAAATACGCCTGCCGCAATGCTCTTGATAGTATCACCTGCTGGTATTTTCGCTCTAGAGATTTCGCGCGGCACAAACGAGAATGCAGGAGATTTAGAGTTTATGCCAAGCTGACCGTGACCATTTGAACCCCAGCAGTAGACTTTACCGGCACTTGTCAATGCACATGCGTGAACATGCTGCGCCGTATCAGCTACAACATCTGGATAGCCATCTTGCGTGACAGAAACGACCGTACCAGGTATGCCGTGCACAAGAATCGGAACTGTGACAAATTTAATTTCTTGCCTTGGATCGCCGAGCTGTCCTGTTTTTCCCTGACCCCAGCAGTAGACGGCGCCATTTGCGATCGCACACATAGTATACGAACGGCTCCCGCTTGAAGAAAGAGCAGTCGCAACATAATTCGTAGGTAGACTGTGCCCACCCTTATGGAATCCAAGCTCTGTTGGCACCGTGTAACGATCAGGCGCAGTTTTTCCAACGCCAAGACCGCCCTTAAAATTAGCCCCCCATCCATAGATCTTGCCGCCAGCAATTGCAAACGACATATCACCTGTACCGCCGATCGCAGTAACGGTTTTTCCAGCGAGTGCACCCTTAACCTCCACCGGCACGTTTGAGTGCTCAAGAGGCCCGGAGCGCCCGTTGCCAAGTTGTCCACGATGATTGTAGCCCCAGCAATAGACTTTGCCCTCTGCAAGCGCGCAGCTATGATACTGAGCAGTAAATATATCTTTCACTTGTTTACCAGCAAGCACGCCAACGTCTTTACGAACTTTTACCGGTATGTCGGAATCAAAGCCCTCTGATGCAGACTCAAACTTCCCATTCTTATCCAGCTTTCCTTCCGATCTGCCATTACCAAGCTGTCCGAACCGGTTGCGACCCCAGCACCATACATCGCCCGTGATGATAGCACAGGTACGGAATGTGCCGCTCGTCGACTTCTCACCCTGGTAATCAAGCACCCAGCTGATATATTTTTTGACAGTTGTATTATACGTCTTGAGAACGGCTCCTCCTGAATTTACGACATATGTCGTACCAATAGCTGAAATCTGCGCCACACCCTCACGTCTATAATCTAGGTTACCGACACTAAACGTTGTGCGCAAGTTTCCGTCTCGTAATACAAATTTATTTGATGGATACGCGTTTGCCGTACCTTTACAATTGCTACTTGGTACGAGCGGACCGACGCCACCACTTGCCGATGACCAGGTTTGTATACGATTATTGACGTCGAGACAGGCATTGGCATATGCCGTTCCCGCTTCACCCGCTTCTTCGGCAAGCTTCAGGTAATAGCTTTCCTGCGCATTAATATATAGCGCAGTGATGACGCGGTACACGCCAAATAGTACTCCCAGTATAACAACTGATAGAAGCATCGTGAGGGCGAGTGAAAATCCTGGCGTTTGCTTTGTAGTGCTATTATTCATGGCTAATTGATCCTCGTGATTGAAAGTGTTGTAGACTGCGTCTCGCTACTCGGGGGTGCGGCAATTGTAAGTGTCACCTTGACACGACTCGCTTCGACAAGATGGCTTTCGCCGCCAGTTGTATACTGCCGCGCAACTGGCGTATCGTCGTCTTTAAGGTACTGAACGGCAAATACGCGGACATTTTTCGCAATTGCTTCGTCGCGCGCTTGACAGACGGCTGGCTTGCTGGCAGTAAAGGCACTTGCGGGGCATGACTGCTTCTGCGCAAGTTTTTGCCCCGGACACCGCGGCGAAGTCGTATCAATAAGGATGCGTCGATATAACACACCATGATTCACAAAATATACAGTACGGTACTGAAGCTTCGGTAAATACTCCGGCTGTGAACTACAATTATAAAACGTATTCGGCTTGTTGATATATATAGGTCGGCGGATTGACGATGCCTCGCGCTGATTGCTTGCATAGTTCGCTAGAATAAGCACGCGGGACTTCGCGTTGTATCCATTATAATTCCACGCGAAATTTGCCCCCGTAGTATTGCGGCGTCCATAGATATCGCCATACGGCGCTTTGGCTACACCGATAAATTCAACACTATAACGCACATCTTTTTCAATGATGTCCATAGCAGTTTGCAACGCTATTGTCGTCTGCGAACGGGCTTTACTGGCAAAAGCTTCATGGTATGCAGTCGTGAGTGCAACACCGAAAACGATCACAATGATACTAAAAACTGTAATAGAGACGACAAGCTCAACAAGTGTATACCCCCGGCTAGAATGCTGCGTATGAAACATGCACTACCTTTCTGTGATTTGATCCGTATGTTACCACCGATTCAATTCTAATTGGCATACCGACGCCACCCGTGCCACCGCCGCACAGATACGGCGCAGTAGCAACAACTTTCTGCGAAACGGGCGATGGCAGTCCTCGTACTGTAATATTTCCGTTAATGAGTACATTTGGTTTCGCGACACCGCCAGCAACCTCGCAACGAAACCATGTTGGCTGGTTGTCGTTAGCATACTTTCGCAAATTATTGTATGCTAAATCACTTGCGATACGCCGCTGAACTTGCTGGATAGACAATTGGCTTACACTCGCTTGCAGACGTACGATACCGATAATAAATATCGCCGAAACGACAAGCGTTACCGCCACTTCAACGATCGTAAATCCAGCCGCTTTCCTGTTTCTTTTATTCATTTTCATTGCTGATGTATACTATCTATCCGATAAATATTATTTTTGAACTCAGTACGATAATACAGCGCAAAACGAACACATGGTACAGCTGTGCATATTTTATCATTAGCGTCGAAAGGCTGGTAAACATATTGTGTCGGCTTCATCGTCGTAGGCGTACCTGTTGTCGTAGCAACGATCAAGCTATTCCCCGTACTCCCCGGCGCTATTAAGATAGCACTGTCGCCTATCATTGACTGTGCAGCAACTTCAATACCATGTTTTGTGGGATACGTACGACCAGTGGAGTACGCGTTTAGTTTATAAAACGTCTCCAGCCGTTCAGCAATAGCGTTAGCGTTGAGCAAGCGTTGATTGTCACGCGATGCCGCCGCCATACCAGACGCTCCAACGATAACAATCGCCGCCAGAATACCAATAATTGTCACAATCGTCACCACTTCTATCAAACTGAATCCCCGCGATTGCCCGTGCATAACACTATTATATAGTGCTTACGGCAAAATCAAAATAGCTTTTTAGTACAAATTTCGAGCGGCTCTTGCTGAATAGTAATGCCGAATTTCGTTTGCACCGTATTGATGATATGCTGCCGTGCCGCCGCGAGATCGTCATAGCTTTTCGCCGATTCATTAACAAGCACAAGCGCGTTCTTATCGTAGACGCGCATACCACGATACAGCATACCCTTTAGTCCTGACCGTTCAATCAACCAACCGGTTGGAATCTTCACATTGCCGTCTGGTAGATCGTAATGTGGTACATTAGAATAATCGGCAACGATGCGCTCGTAAACCTCGCGCGAAACGATAGCATTTTTAAAGAACGACCCTGTATTCGGCGTAGCGCGCGGGTCGGGCAATTTATTCGCGCGAATCGCGATAACAGCGTCACGGAGCTGTCGTACGGACGGATTAGCAATACTATGCTCGCGCAGATACGTTTCAATCGCCTTATAAAATGGCGGTTGCGGCAATACAGCACGAAGCCGCATAGTTACTGCCGTGATAATGTAGCGTCCTTGTTCGCGCCCGCGAAAAATACTATGGCGGTATGAAAATTCGCACTCCGCGTTCTGTAGCCGCGTAAACGTGTCGTTTTTTGTATCATACGCGTCAACATACGTAATAACTGAGGCAACTTCTTGCCCATATGCGCCAATATTTTGCACCGGCGCGGCGCCAACTGTACCTGGAATTGCCGACAAACATTCTATACTGGATAGATTCCGATTGACCGTTTGCGCAACAAACACATCCCACAGTTCGCCCGCCCCCACTGTAAACGTCGTATACTGCGTTGTTTGATCAATAACGTCAGTACCGGGAATTTTATTTAATATAACGAGCCCGTTAAATCCGTCATCGCGCGCAAGCGTATTACTGCCGCCGCCGAGCACATACCACGGTAGCTTGTGTTGGCGCGCGTAGACAACCGCCTGGCGCACGTCGTCTGGCGAGTATACTTCAACGAGCTGTGCTGCATCGCCACCGAGACTCATCGTCGTTAACACACTAAGAGATGCCTTATACTGAATATTCATGTTTATATTATAGCGCGTTTCATGCTATACTACAGCTGTGTGCGCCCGTAGCTCAGTGGATTAGAGTATTTGGCTTCGAACCAAAGGGTCGCAGGTTCGAGTCCTGCCGGGCGTACCATCAAGCGCCAATAATTTAGCGTATGCCCCGTTAGCTCAACTGGATAGAGCGTTGGTTTCCGGTACCAAAGGCTGCAGGTTCGACTCCTGTGCGGGGTACCATGTTGTATATGATGAGACAACACCCAAAGACAATAAAACTTATTTCAAAACCGCTTGCAAATAGACAATCGTCTGCAAGCGGTTTTGAAATGATGCAACTGCGCAAAACTAAACTAATTGCTTCTTGCGTTTCTCAATCTTTAACTTCTTTTTGCGAGCGCGCTTGATATCAGCACCGTGCCAACTGCGATGTTTTGCCATATACTCTCCTTTACCCTCATAGTATACCATATTGCAAATCAGGTCAGATATGATACACTAAGCTTATGGTTACGAAAAAAACAGCCCTCAAGAAAACGAAGCGAACACAGACAAAAGCAAAGAGAGCGCGATCACGCCATATCTCAAAAACTGATACGCATTTTCTGATCAAGCGCAGTTTACTGTCGTACGCAGTACTCGTATTTCTTTTTTTCGCACTTTTAAGCATGAGTGTGTACCTCGTCGACCGTATGATTGTCGAGAATAGCCATCATCGACGACACGCACAGATCGTGTCAATTTATCGTGATTTGAATCTCGGCGAGAATTATCGGCCCATCAGCTCAAATATCTTCGGCGATAAGCGCGTCTATAGCTGGGACAAACATCGCAGCTACGCATCAGTCGTGACATACGGGCACAATGCAACTGTCGGCGATACTATCAAAGAATTGAGAGAGAAAGCAGAAAAAGCCGGATTCACACAACAAAAAATCGAATACGAGGGTAGCTCAAGCCCAGTATACGAATTTAAGAACGACAAAGGCAACTGGCTGCGCATTCGCGCTATACCAAAAGCCGACCGCGACGATGCTATCTACGGCACAAAGAATTATCAGTTTATTAACACCGAAACAACCAACATAATGGCGCCAACCCATGTTGAGATAAAGGTAAACCTAGACGATAATAATGAGTAGCTAATAGGCTGCAGATAATATATCCGCTCTAAAATCATGGGCGGATATTTTAATTATGTAAGCTAATTCGTGCTCGCATTCTCCCGTCAGTCGCAAACCAGTTCTAACCGAAAGAATATTTCAAGTACTTAATTCAGACTTAGAGACGGCAGCGTCGCCATCTGCTACAGGCGGTAATTCAACGCCGGCAGACGGCGCTATCGGCTGCGGCGACGGAGTGTTTGCGAAAGCTTGCTCAACTTGCTCAAGCGTAATATGCACCGTATCGCCCGGATTCACGTTGCCTGCAAGCATTTGTTTGGCAACGGTATTTTCAACAGCTTTTTGCACGACGCGGCGCATCGGGCGAGCACCCAAACGCGGATCGTAACCTTTCTGCACAAGCAATTGCTTAGCATCATCAGCAACGTCAACCGAAACTTTTTGCGGCGCAAGGGTTTTGTTAACACTCGCCAGTACTAGATCTAGCACCTGGACCAACTCTGCCGGCGTGAACGGGCGGAACAACACAATCTCATCGAAACGATTCAAAAACTCGGGGCGAAATAAATTAGCATTGATCAACTCATTGATAAATTGCTGTTCGAATTGTTCCAACTGATAGCCGCGCTCAATGTATTCGCGAATCCGATCAGCGCCAGCATTGCTCGTCGCAATAACAATAGCGTCGCGGAAGCTAATCTCGCGGTTTTTAGCATCGCGCAGAATACCTTCATCCAGCAGCTGTAGCAGCGTTGCGAGCACTTCGGGCGCGGCTTTTTCAATTTCATCAAGCAGCACAACACTAAACGGCTGCTTCATAACTTGCGCCGTTAGACTCATCGGATCATCTGCGCCATCAGCAATGAGACGCGTCACATCGTCGGGGCGTACAAATTCATTCAAATCTAACCGTATTAGCTTGCCTTCACCGCCAAAATACACGTCAGCAAGCGCTTTGCTGAGCTCTGTTTTACCCACCCCGGTCGGACCAAGAAATAAAAACGTACCGATCGGACGATTCTCATTACGTACACCTGCCCGCGCCCGGCGCAAAGCATCGCTTACGACATTGACGGCGCGCACTTGATTAACCATACGCTCATGGATTAAATCCTCCATATTAAGCAGACGCTCGCGATCTGCTGCGTCGCTCGCAACACTAACCTTAACGTCGAGCGTTTTTTCGATCGCACGCTGCACCGAGTTCATCGTCACCAACCCCGACTCGCTAAAGCCAGCCGACGATTCAAGCAATTTGAAAGCGCGCCCCGGCATCGCCAAATCGTGCACGTAGCGCAGCGCCAACCGGTACGCTTCTTTCACCGCTTGGTACATAAACGTAACGCGACGGCTCGCCTCGGTGTAGATTAGCTGCTCTTGCAAAATTTGCAATGTCTCATCTTCATTCGTTTCGGCAATGTTGATGCGGTTGAGCGCGTTAACGAGCGCCGGATTGCGTTGCCCGATTTCCAAAAAGCGCTGCTCGTCCATTGACAAAATAATGCGTAATTTGCCGGCATCCAAGATCGGCTGCAATACATTTGATAAATCAACCGCACCCGTGCCTTCTTCGAAAAACAGCTGCGCGTCCTCCAGACAGATGATGATATTTTTCGCATCGTATGCTTCACTAAGCACCTGCATGACGAGATTTTCCAGCTCGCCGCGCCCAGGCGCCGCCGCAATCAACGTCGCCGAATCAAGAATGAACACCTGGCGAAACCGTAGGTTTTCGGGTACGCGCGCTTCGGCATCAAGCAAACGCTCGGCAAATGCGCGAATCACTGTTGTTTTACCGGAACCGGATTGTCCCACAAGCACTGCATTTTGCCGTCCGCCGTTACCAAATGTGTCAACCAGTTGATCAATCGCTTCGGTGTGCGACGGCGCATCAACTACCGAAACTGTACCATGCGCGCCAATTTGTTCGCTGATATTTTGTCCGAACCGGTCAAGCAGCGGGATCCAGCCGAATGACCAGTCGCGCGCGATACCGCCCGTGCGCCGGCGGTGCCCATGCCGATCAATCAGCGCCCACAAACGCTGCTGCCATTGAATGCCGCAATCAAGATCATCGGTGTCAAGATGAATTTGCGCGATAACCGACTCGAAATTCGGAAAATTCCGTACGATCGCTACCGCCAGCACGCTCGCCGTAATCTGCGCCATGCCATTCGCTTGGCGTACATCGTCGGCAGTTTGCCATAAGTCGCGGATCATGTTCGGATCGTCGTTCGCCATTGAGTTTAGCAGCGACGGCGTCAACCCCAACCGCGCACCCATAAATTGCCCGCTCGGCACCTCGCCGACCGCTTTTGCGACGTCTGCCGGCGTCGGGCGCGCCGACAACCGCCCAAGAATATCGCCTGCTAAAAGCGCTGTCATATCGCCGCCCTTACCGACCGGTAAATTCTTCACGTGCCACTCGTAAAATACTATTATCATTGCAGCTATGCAACCAAGCGCGCACGCCAACCACCCAACCGACAGCCGCTCAACAACAAGCAAGACGATGCCAAGCAACCACAATAGACCAGATAGCCATGGCAGCAATCTCGCAACAACACCAGAGAGTATACGCCCAAATCGCGCTTGCTGCGCCCTGAGTGCACGGTAGTTAAAGTCTACAGATGCCACGGAATCCACCCCGCCATCGCGCAAAAAACCGCCGCCACTGGAAAGATCGGCACAAGCGGCCACACGAGAATCTTCGCTAGACCAATTACCGCTGCCGCACTCACGACGATTGACCCGATGATCAACACGAACGTCCGTATAAATCCGCCAATTATACGCGAAACAAGCCGATCAAAAAATGCCCGCAGCTGCACGCTTAGCGGACCGCGCACGCGCCCCGCCGAGATCTGCCGCCACGGCGCAAACAACGTTTTTAAGAGTAACCCAAGCGAAAAGTAATCATACACATCCAGCAGCGACTCGTGTACGCGCACTATCATCATTTTCCAGCCCGTACTATACCACCAAGAACAAATGCCCACGACAAACATATCTTCATTGTACGATATTTTGCAAATATACGCTACAATAAAGATATGAATAAACGCCACACACTTACGACCGTTCTTGGTAAAACGGTTCGGCAGGTTGCGCGTCTGCGCGGCGGCGGGTCGGCGCTGCCTGGGCTGTTCGTCGAGAAAATTGATCCCGATTTTGTAGCGCGCACACTCAAACATTTACCGCGGGGTATCGCAATTATCAGCGGCACAAACGGCAAGACTACGACGACAAAAATGGTCGTCGAGCTCCTAGAAGGACAAGGGCTAAACGTATTCACCAACCGAACCGGTAGCAACTTTACCCGCGGTGTAGCAGCAGCATTGCTAAGCGAAGTCGATATATACGGCAATTTGGATGCTGATATCGCCGTATTGGAGCTTGACGAAGCTTACGCCGTGCATTTCGTGCATGCAATCAGCCCGAATTATTGTCTGCTGCTCAATGTCATGCGCGACCAGTTGGACCGCTTCGGTGAAATCGACGCAACCGCTAAATTGCTCCATACCGTTGCAGCGCACGCTACCAACGGCGTCGTTGTTAATCGCGACGACCCGCGCCTAGGCAGCCGCGCATTCGCAATTGATGTTACTGCGCCAATTCGAAGTTATGGCGTACATCCCGATCTACAGTCATTGTTTCCGTCTGACGATAATCTGCGTGGCGCACATAACAAGCATGTCGCAAATCGCGCCGACGATGACACGACGCTTGAATCGGTCGACGGGCAACGCGCGACGATTTCGTTTAGCGGCAATACCCACGCTATAACATTATCACTGCATGGCATTTACAACGTGTTGAACGCAGCAGGCGCAATTGCCCTGACGCGCATGATTATGGGCGACGAGCTAGACACTCAGCAGATGCTTGACTCACTCAGCCGCATCACGCCGGCATTTGGACGCGGCGAGCAGATCATGGTTAGCGGACAACCCTGCGAACTAGTTTTAGTCAAAAATCCAGCAGGGTTCCGTCTAAGCCTCGCGTCATTCAGCCCAGACGGCTACGCTACGATGATCGCTGTCAACGATAATTACGCCGACGGGCGCGACATGAGCTGGCTGTGGGATGTTGATTTTGATAGCTTGCGCGCGCAGGGTGTTGCCGAACTATCTGGCGTACGCGCATACGACATGGCACTGCGGCTACAATACGAACTCGTTGAGATCTCTCACGTCGAGCCTGACCTTGCTGCCGCGCTGAAGCACTTCATCAGCACAAACCCCAACAAGCCGAAACGCATTTATTGCACCTACACTGCTATGCTCCGCCTGCGGCGCGAACTAGCAAAATACACAACCGTCGAGGAGATCGCATGAAATCAATCAATCTGCTGCAACTATACCCCAAAGACATGAATATTTACGGCGACTGGGGCAATACGCTTGTACTGAAACGCCGGCTGGAATGGCACGGCTACGGCGTTCAACTGCTGGAATACAATCCTGGCGACGAATTTCCGCAAGGCGTCGACTTAATCGTCGGCGGCGGCGGACAAGACTCTGGCCAGCTAAAAATCCGCGATGATTTGCAAAAAATCGGACCAGCCTTGCACGCACTCGCCAACGACGGCGTACCGATGCTCGTAATCTGCGGTATGTATCAGCTATTTGGCAACTTTTTCAAAACCAAAGATGGAGAAATGATTTCCGGCATCAAGCTGCTTGATATCGAAACTGTCGGCGGCGCCGAACGCCTCATCGGCAATATCGTCACGTCAAGCGAGCAATTTGGACTGATCGTCGGCTACGAAAACCACTCAGGACTCACAACGCTAGGAGCAAATGTTCGCCCGCTCGGCCAAGTAATTCGCGGCGCCGGCAACAATAATCGGGACGAGACCGAAGGCGCGCGCTACCGCAATGTTATCGGCACATATTTACATGGCTCGCTCCTGCCAAAAAATCCGGCAATCGCCGATTGGTTGATCGAACAAGCTGTTACACGCAAATTCGGCGACTTTACGCCAACAGTCATTGAAGATCGTTTCGCCATGCTAGCGCGCGATATCGCTCAGCGCCGCCCGCGCTAAATTTTCAGCGCATTTTCAAGAATTAGAAAGAGTATAATGGATAACTATGGCGCGTCCCGCACCGCAATCAATTGAAGAACCACACATTGAGCGCATTCGCGCATTCGATCTAATGCGCGGTTTCTTTTTGATCGTTATCTTGCTTGACCATTTGGCATATTATCCGAGCGGTCTTGATATTTTCACGGGGCGCGGGCTACTATATATTTCTACCGCTGAAGGATTTTTTGCAATTTCAGGACTTGTGCTCGGTATCGTGCGTGGACGAAAGTTGCTAAAAAAACCATTGTCGATAGCTGCAAAGTTACTGCTTAAACGGAGCGTGCAATTATACATTGAATCAATTATTCTCACACTTTTATTTACAATTGCCGCTTGGCTATTCTACCACAACTCGGAAATTAAATACGGCGCCGCCGCGCCCGACACGCCGTTTTGGCAGGTCGTATGGCAAACAATCACACTGCAATATACCTATGGCTGGGCGGATTTTTTGCGCTATTACGCGTTGTTTCTAGCGGGCGCGCCATTTGCACTATGGCTCCTTCGCCGCGGCAAATGGTATATCGTTACGATCATAAACATCGCGCTGTGGTGGTATTACACGCAAACGCCTGGCGGCGAGGCATGGCTGCCTTTTTCGTGGCAGCTAGTATTTTACTCTGGGTTTATTGTCGGATTTTATTGGCCGGCGCTCACGCGCTGGTGGCGGCGCACACTTCATGCATGGCAGCGGCGAGCAATTGCGCGCACGATTACCGCGCTGTTTTTACTCGGGTTTACTGTCAACTTTTTACTCATGCTCAACGCGAATTATTGGCACGTTGAGCCGTTCGCCGCCTGGCACAATCAGTACAATATGGAATATTTTGACAAAGACCGCCTGCCGATTCCACGCCTCGCATTCGGCGTGATTTGTTTCTGGGGATTATTTGCACTCGTGCGCCGCTATGAGAAAATTATCGCGAAATACCTAGGTTGGCTACTCATGCCGCTTGGCACGAACTCGTTGTATGTCTATACGATAGAAGCATTTATCGTATACTTTGCCCATTTATTCATACTGCCGCCGCAGCCGTTTATCGCTGCTGCGCCATGGTTCATCAATCTTGCCCTTTCTATTGCCGCGATTATGCTTGTATGGACGGCGGTGCGCCGCAAATTTCTGTTTTCAGTTATTCCGCGCTAGTGTCATACAATCCGGCGCGATACTCGACGCTGCGGTTAATCGAGTCGTATGCGTCAACCTTTTTCACGAGCTTCCACGACGCAACGGGCGGCTCAATTTCTTTTTCGGTTACGTTGATATACCAGACGTAACGGTGCTGCTTAGCAAATGCTGCTAAATCGGCAATTTTTCCTGTATCATCCTCTTTAAGCATAGCGAGCGACCCATAATCTTCATTGATTGTTGATGCTGGATAATAAACTGGATGCGTATTACTACTATAAAAGCTTGCCTCGTAATATACCCATGGCGACGCGGCAACAACAGGCTGCCCCGCCTTACCTGCCTCGGCAATATTCGCCATAAGTTCCGATATACGAATTGATTTATTGGTATTTTTATTATAGTTGCCGTAATAATACACGTTGCCGATGCCAGCGAGCGCAACAATAATAAGGATAATTGTACAGTGCCGCATGAGTACCGGATGCGTTTTCGCCGCTGCAAGCAAACACCCTGAAATAATTACCGCGAGCGCGATTTGCGCATATAGCACGTAGCGGTCAATGAACGACGAGCTCAGCGGCGGCATTGACAAAAGCATCAGCAAAATCGGCGGCACAATAGCGAGCGATACAAATAGCGCCACGCCGCCTCTTCGCGATTGCCGAATAAATTGCCGCAACCCAAAATATAGCACCGCGCCAACGACCGCAAACGCGATAAATGCCGCAATTGCCCACCAGCCATCCATTTGCGCAACCTCGCGATAGAACAGCATATCTGTCAAATAATTAATCGGCGTCTGCGGCGTAATCGGCGGAATCCAAAACCCAACTTGTATCGTCGCAAATTGGCGTACTGCCGTTGGCAGCCATACTGCGAACAAGCCAACCGCCAACACATGGCACCATACCCACTCGCGCGCGAAAAACTTCTTCACGCGACCGGCACATACTTCGCGATACCGCCACGCCCAATGCGCGAGCCACGCCAACGCTACAAAATAATGCGTAAGCATACCAACCGCCAACAGTGCACCATACAAAACCCACAGCCAACGGCGATTTGTTTTCATTGCACGCAGCAATACATATGTCGCCCACATCACGATCGCAAACACTAGCGTGTACATGCGCGCCTCGTGCGAAAATCGCACAAAAACCGGCGTCAGCGCTGTCGCTGTTACTGCAGCCAGACTATACGACGATCGCTTCGTAATGTGGCGCACCACAACATACAGCCCAACCAATCCGACAAGCGCAAACGCCAAGCTTAGCGAACGAACTGCGAGCGCGCTATGTCCAAAAATAACTGTCCAGCCTTTCAACAGCCAATAGTACAGCGGCGGGTGGACATCAAGCGAAGTAAAATGCGCAATCTCCGCGATATTAAACCGTGCCAAATACGCACTAAACGCCTCGTCGAACCAAACCGACCACCGCGTCATATTCCCGAACACTACCCCCGAGAATACCGTTAATATCATACCTAGCGCCCACCATTCGTGTGCCGCCGCCCACTGCCCAAGTTTTCGTTTCATATCATTATCATATCACGGAGAGGGCGAAAGTAGATAAATCCTTGAACTCCAGCTATTGTTTGATGAACGTGGCGAGTCTTTATAGCCAGTCTGTTTACTAATACGCTATTTTAGCAAAGTTATAGTTGTGCTATAGAAAAATATATGATATAAGTATATGAAATTACAGAGTATATTATAATGAGTATAGAAAGACTTTCCTGCATTCATAGTCCAATAAAAGTAAAAGGTTTAGTACTCGCCATGGTGGGGTCTTTTGCGCCTGTTCATTATGGACACCTTGATGCAATGAGAACCGCTAAGAAAACTGTAAATAATTATTTTGGACAGACGGACGCGGTCGTCTTTGCACCTAATAGCGATGCATACGTATCCATAAAACTTGATGATAAACATGGGGAATGGGATTTCTCTAGGCGTGTTGCTGAATTTCAAGCAGTCAAGAATAACATTGGCGTACCCACATTTGTCGACGACATTACCGGCTCAAATCCACCCGAAAAATCTATTAGTGAAGAAGTAATCCAAACTATTAAGCAAAAACTTGGAGTATTCGCCTATCAGACTGTCCTTGTTGTCGGCTCGGATCAAATAAGAAGCATGCGTCCACACCTAGGCAATAATCGTGCAGTCTGTGTAATAAGACCAAATTTTGAAAAGCACATGTACGAAGCTGCGCAGGAGGAATGGTTGCAAAAGGCAATATCTGAAAGACGCTATATTATGACGCCTCAAGATAGTCCTAACCTAATAATAAGTTCAACCGCAATCCGACAAAAACTAATTGACGTCAGAGGAAATAAGGTATGATAAGTATAATAACGCCCAACTACAACTGTGAGCGGTGGGTGGATAGATGTTTGCAGTCCGTTGCAGATCAAACTTCAAGTCAAGATAACATTGAGATGGTAATGGTTGATGATGGATCAACCGACACATCCAAGGAAATTATCAAAGGCTACCGCAGAAAAATTCACAACCTAGATATTGTATGGCACGAACACACCGGGAAACCAAGCTTACTCAGAAACATCGCTCTAGACCGCGCACAAGGAGACTATGTATTATTCCTTGATTCGGATGATTTTCTAGGACTAGATACAATTAGGCGTCTTTCTTTGTTCACTCAAAAAAGGCAATCTGACGTCGTAGCATTTCAATTACAAGGTCTAAACCGTAACGTGCCAAAATCTATGCTACAGAAAACCTGTTATGATGTAGATATCGTAAAATCAGGGATATATAAATCATTAGGTATTTGGAAAATGTGTAGAAGAGATTTCTTGGATAGTCATGAGATACGTTTTGATGACACTCTACCTTCAGGTGACGACATCCCTTTTATGGCCGAATCTCTCCTCAGAGCAAAAAACGTATCAATATTAAGCGGATATCCTTTCTATACAGTTAGAGGACGCGAGGATGGAAGTTCTCTTACCCAGATGGAATGGAGTCACCGTGAACGCATAAGGGTTGGAAAAAAACTGGGAGAATTAATTTGCACTTATGCCATGGATGATGACATAAGGAACCATTTTCTTATACGCCTTTTTAACACCGACGCGTTGAGGATAATAGAAAGCCCCTCAACAAATCAGACACTACTAAAAGAGCTAAAGAATGAGTATGGAAAATACTGGAATTCTAGAGTTGCAGACCTTATATACACTGACGAGGCAAGAGACAAATTAATAACCTTTTTTGGAGACGGAAACATAAATGGTTAACCTAGAGCAGCTCAAAGAAAGTGGTATTATACCACCAGACAGCAAGATTATCTCTGAGCACAACAATACTATCATTGAGTCTACAGTCGAGAAATTAGTGGGTAGGCTTGCAACGCTACACTCTATCAATACGCGCGATACTCCTGGGGATATATGCTACGCGCACGCACTAGCCTGGGAGATGAGAAATGAAAACGTAGTCGTCAGCCCCATCACTGAACAACCTATACTTGAGAATGGGGTCGTAATTTCATTATATCCTAAGCTAGATCAAATAGATTTACGTAACGTTGAAGCCTCTAGCATACATCAAAAAATATCCACTTTCAATACTTCATTAGGCATGATAAACGAGTATATGAAACACGAAATATACACACTTGACATTTCAGAATACGCAAGTCGACGACTCTATAGTGTCAGAGACGACATACTATTAAAGAATAACAAACAGCTCAGTGGATTTACGAGCGATATACTTAGCTACTATACCCAAAATTATCCATTTACCGAGTTAACGTCAGATGACAGAGCGTTAGTGCATGGTGATCTGCACATGGGAAATATTGTTATGAACCACACGTATGAACCATTTATTATAGACCTTGACTCTACATCAGTCGGACCACGCCTATACGATTTAGCTTCATGGCATGTTCGTTCAATGCGAGGAGATATCGCCCCGACAACAAAAATGATTGATCTTGAGAAAGCTTCAGGACGCTGGAACCAAGAGTCATTTGCAGCATTGATGGGATGGAAAATTATTTCATCACTTACTCACGAAATAAAATACCAACAAAATGATATTGTACGCCAAAACAATATAGCACAATTGATTAGTATAGCAAAAAGACTAAGTCTACCAGGAGATTGGGAGCTGAACTCAAATCATGGTCTTGCCTAAAGTTGCGGTAGTAGGTTCGTGCACATCACGCGATGCTTTTAACCGGAGGTTCGCGCCACAATATAAAGAAAAAGTAGAACTAGTTGAAACTATTTATCAATCTTCTTTACTAAGTTTAGCGCGAGAGAGTCCTATTATTGAAAAAATGTCATCTATGATTCAACCGAAATTTCATGAAGTGATAAGTCGAGAATTTTCAGGGAAAAACTTAGGGAGGCTTGCGCTAGCTGCAGCCGACGTGATAATTATAGACCTCTTTGCAGATATTCACTTTGGCGTAACACGCCTAAACAATGCATATGTTACTCGTAATCATATGGCATTTTGCCATCCTTCTCAGGCTGACATGTATTTCAGCGATGAAAAATTATTACCACCACATCGGATGCGTTATGAAGCAAAGCACAATAACTACTACAGAGAACTAGCAATTACATCAATAAAGAGAATTCTAGCCGAAATCTACTCTAACAATAATCCGCTCATTATATTAAACTCAGCACGAATGTCCTACACCTATAGAACCGCCAATGATAGTTATCAAGTATTTCCAAAAATTGAACGCTTGAAATGGAAGAATAATAATTGGGATGAACTTGATGGTGTATTTCAAGAAAATGTACAGTGCGCCCGCATTGAGTATCCAAGAGAGTTATTAGTGGGCGATGAACAGCATCCCTGGGGAAAACACCCCGTCCACTATAGGCAGAATTTCTACAGTTTTTTCTGGGATTCACTTGATACTATCTTAAGAGGTTCTTAAATTCAAACTTCAACATATAGATCGTCATCTTTTAAGAGTATTCTTTGAAATTCCTCATAACTGCGTTTGCCGCCAGACAATTCCGCGACCTTATCAAAAGCTACCCACATAACCTTTTCTATCTCTGCATTCGGGACAACTATATTTCCGCTCGCATACTTTAGTTGCGTCGCAAATCCAACATTAAATCTATCGCGGTCGCCATCTTTCCCGGTCGTATAAATAATTGCGAGAGGCTTGACGTGCTCATCCGAAACAATAAGACCAGTCTCTTCAAGAGTTTCGCGTATTGCTGCTGATTTTGGAGATTCCCCCTCTTCAACGATACCACTCGGAAATGTCCAGTGGTCTTTATAGCCAGCTTTCACCATCAGGACTTCGTTGTCTTCATTTATAATCGCAAGGCATGCGCTGCACATTTTACCGGGCAGCGTTTTCGACCACGCTTGATTCTCTGCTTTTGTAAATACTCGCGCCATAATTAATAATAAAAATAACTGGTCGGGGTGACTGGACTCAAACCAGCGACCTCACGGTCCCAAACCGCGCGCGCTATCAACTGCGCCACACCCCGTTATACTGCCAATTCATCTCGGCATCCCCGGTTATTATAGCGTAGATTGCGTGACATTTCCAGGCGCAACCGCTACAATATAAGTATGACTCGCTCAAAACGCACATCGCGCGCACTTGCCGTTGCCAACACGTTCGGTACGCTCGGGTATCTTTCGCTCGTTATCCAATGGGCATGGACGGGGTTGATCCTCGCGTACCCGATCATCATGAAAGCAAACCACGGCGATTTATGGTGGCTTTCGCCTAATTGCCGAACGCATGAATCAACACCTGCCCAGCCGATTGATTTCGGATTTGCAACGCCGGCAGCCAGCTTCCTGGCAATCGTCATTGCGATAGTCATCGTTGTAGTGTCGGTCGTCGCTGTCATCCGCCTGCCAAAGAACGTCGGAAAAACGGGCGCAAAGCTTACGCAAACCGCCGCCGATGCGATCATTCCTGTCGTTGCGCACGCTAAAGACGTGCCAAAAGCTAAACGCAAACGTTTGTCATTTAAGATTATCGTTGCGCTCAAATGTACGTGTACTGTACTGGCGCTCGCGCTATTGTTATTCGCACGCCCGATCGGGCAGGTCACGTTCCCTGTTATCTGGGCAACTGGCATGTTTTGCTTTGTCTGCACGATGGTATATTGGCTGATTCAATACATCGCGGCGCAGGTCGGACGCGTACCACAGCATAAACTATGGTAATTGATTTGGCTACGCTTTTGGCGGCGTAATGTCAATTTGGCGAACCGTCTTTTCAACCGGCAAATCGTGTTTGTCATCAAACCGATATACAAGCAGCGCGCCAAACGGCATTTCTACTGTACCAATATCAGCGTCTGAGATTTGGTCGAGGTATTTCATCAGTGCGCGAATCGTGTTGCCGTGCGATACCAACAGAATATTTTCACCACGCTGCAATCGCGGAATGATTTCGGTTTGCAAATACGGAACTGCACGGGCATACACATCTTTTAGCGTTTCGCCGCCTGGCACAGGATAGTCCCAGCCGCGCCGAATACCGTTAAACGCTTCTTCGCCGATTTCATTTTTAACTTCCCACTTATTTTTACCTGTTAAGTCGCCATAGTCGCGTTCGTTCAACTCTTTTGCGATAATACGCGGCAAATCAATTTGATCGCCTTTGCCCTCCAGAATACCATCGCACGTCTGGCGCGTACGTTTCAGCTCGCTTGTATATGCCTCATTGAATGTAATGTCGCGCAGTTGTTCGCCCAACATAACTGCCTCACGGTAGCCCTTCTCGGTAAGGTTAACGTCTGTCCAGCCCGTCCATTTACCAAGCAAATTCCACTCGCTTTCAGCGTGGCGGCTAATAACTAATATTCCCGATTTTTGCGTTGTCATCATACTATTATTCTAGCATAATTTCACAGTTTCATTGCTTCACTCCAGGCTATTTGTCTCCATTAACATAAACAGTTTTCATGATATAATTAACGTATGCAAGACTTTTCTATATCATCTATCACAGCACGACAAATTTTAGATTCACGCGGCAATCCGACCGTTGAAGCCGACGTCGTTTTACGCGATGGCACACTGGGGCGCGCTGCCGTACCAAGCGGTGCAAGCACTGGCGCGGGCGAAGCACTTGAATTGCGCGACGGCGACAACGGCTGGGGTGGCAAATCCGTCTACCAAGCGGTTCGTAATGTCAACGAAATTATCGCGCCTGCTCTCGCCGGCAAAGACACAAGCGATCAAACAGCACTTGATAGTATTATGCTTGCACTCGACGGCACCGACAACAAATCCAAGCTCGGCGCAAATGCAATTCTTAGCGTCAGTCTCGCCGCCGCTAAAGCTGCCGCAACCGCAAAAAAGCAGCCGCTCTGGCGCTACATCGCTAACATGACCGGCAAATCACCAAGTTTGCCGCTTCCAATGATGAACGTTATGAACGGTGGCGCACATGCCGCTTTTGCGACTGATATTCAAGAATTTATGATTATCTGCAAGGGAGCAAAAACATTTGAAGAAACACTAAAAATGGGCACCGAGATTTTCCACGCGCTCGCAAAAATCTTAAAAAACCACGACTACCCGACAACTGTCGGTGATGAGGGCGGCTATGCGCCGCGTGTACGCAGCGGCAACCGCGAACCACTCACGCTACTAAGCGAGGCAATAACGAGCGCTGGCTATACGCTCGGCAGCGACGTTGTATTCGCAATGGACGCTGCATCAAGCGAGTTTTATCAAGATGGTCGCTACGAATTGAAGTGCGAGGGCAAATCGTTGTCAAGCGAAGAGATGATTGATTGGCTTGAAGCACTTGTAAACGAATTTCCGATCGTTAGTATTGAGGATGGCTTAGCCGAAGATGACTGGTCTGGCTGGCAGCAATTACGCGCGCGGATCGGTGACCGCATACAGCTCGTAGGTGATGATCTACTCGTTACAAACACTAAGTTGGTACAAAAAGCGATCGACGAACATGCTGCCAACGCTCTGCTCGTTAAGCCAAATCAAATCGGCTCGCTCACCGAAACGATCCAGGCGGTCAGCATGGCGCAAGACGCCGGCTGGAATACCGTTATGAGTCACCGTTCTGGCGAAACTGAAGACACAACAATTAGCCACTTAGCAGTAGGCTTAGGTTGCGGGCAAATTAAAACCGGCTCGCTGTCGCGCACCGACCGAATCGCAAAATATAATGAACTATTGCGCATCGCCGAAAGCGACACTAGCCTGCAGCTCGCACGTCCGTTCGACGTTTAGCATTCGCGCTCGCAATACCGTTTATGGTATACTCATAAACGAAAGGATATTTCGAGTTGTTAACGATTAAACAAAAAACAAACCGGAAGCGACCGTTAATTTTCATATGCTTGGCGGGTAGTATGTTCGCCGCAGGAGTTTATCTGCTCGCGCTCGTCGCTGCACCAAGCGTTGCGCCGTTTATCGCAATGAAACCGATTGAGGTTGCCGCCTTGCCGAAGCCGCGCACTACCGACAACCGAATCATCATACCAAAAATCGGCGTCAATATTCCTTACGGATCGGGCGCGGCAGCATTAGACCGCGGCGCCGAATGGCGGTATCCAAATAATGGCAGCCCCGCCTCGGGCGGCAATTTCGTTATTGCAGCACACCGGTTTAGCATTCAACCAACGCCGCAAAGTACAATCGAAAAATCACCATTTTACCATATAGATAAACTCATAGTTGGCGATAAAATCATCGTTGATTACGACGGCGAGCGCTATGGTTACGAGATTAACAATATATTCGACGTGCGAGCAACACAAACCGAGATTGAAGCGTCGTCAACCGAAGCAAAACTAACGCTCTACAGCTGCGAGCTTGGCGGTGCAGATACAGGACGCATAGTCGTGACAGCAAAACTACTTGGCAAAGTAAGGATTGATCAGCAGAAAGCTACTTCGCAAATTCAATCGCACGCGTCTCACGGATCACGTTTACTTTGATCGTACCAGGATACTGCATCGTCGACTCAATCTTTGTCGCAATATCGCGTGCTAGCTTAATCGCGCTTAGGTCATCAACTTTTTCCGGTGTGACAATCACGCGAACTTCGCGCCCAGCACTAATTGCATACGCCTTGCCGACGCCTGAAAAGCTCGTTGCAACGTTTTCCAAATCGCGCATGCGCTCGGCAAAGTTTTCCGCTGAAATGTTACGCGCGCCCGGACGCGCCGCACTAATTGCATCGCAGATCCGCACGACAATCGCTTCAACCGTCGTCGCCTCAATATCGTCATGGTGCGCTTCAATTGCATGGCAAATCGCCTCGCTCAAGCCTGCCTTGCGCGCCAAATCCGCGCCGATATGATGATGCTTCCCCTCGACTTTATGCGTCACTGCTTTACCGACGTCATGTAACAGCGTCGCGATCTTCGCCGTACGCACATCCGCGCCAATCTCATCCGCAATCATGCCCGCCATCTGCGCCATCTCGGTACTATGCTTCAGTACATTTTGCCCGTAACTTGTACGGAATTTTAACTCGCCAAGCAGTTTCAACAAATCGCGCGGAATACCAGTCACGCCAGCCTCACGCGCCGCATCTTCGCCGGCACGCATCGTTTCTTTGTCGATCTGCTTTTCAGCCTTAGCAAATACTTCTTCAATCCGACCGGGATGAATACGCCCGTCTTTCATGAGCATTTCTAGCCCAAGCCGCGCCACCTGACGACGAATCGGATCGAAGCTCGACAGCACCACCATACCTGGCGTGTCGTCAACCAAAAAATCTACACCTGTTGCACGCTGCATCGCTTGAATGTTGCGCCCCTCTTTGCCAATAATGCGGCCTTTCATGTCGTCATCCGGCAGTTTAACCGCTGTCACGGTGCGCTCTGCTGTTACTTCGCTCGCCATACGTTCCATAGTCTCAACGAGGATTGTTTGCGCGCGCTCTTCGGCATCGTCCGTCGCTTCTTGCTGTAGTTTCGCTACTAGATTTATCAAATCGTGCTTAACATCGCGCTCCGTCATTTTCATAAGTTTCTCGGCAGCATCTTTCTTTTTCAGTCCAGCGATTTTTTCAAGTTTTTCCTGCTGGCGCGTACGAATGCCGCGAATCTCACTTTTTAGCTCTTCGACTTCATCTTCTTGCTTACGCAGCCTTTCGCTCCGTTTATCAAGCTCGTCTAATTTGCGATCAAGCGAATTTTCACGCTCAACCAGCCGATTCTCGGTCTTTTTCAGCTCGCGGCGGCGCTCCTGCTCAATCTTGAGCGCTTCGTCCTTCGCTTTCAACACGATGTCGCTCGCTTTACGCTCAGCGCGCGCGACGAGTTTTTCGGCGGTCTCTTTACCTTTAGTTTGTACTTGCTTGTCGTATGCAACTTTACCGCCCACGCCAATAGCAGCACCAACGATTGCGGCAACAATTCCCTCTATCATAGTGTTCCTTTCTCTTACAATCGCTCTTTGTGCGACGCAGGAATGTAGTCGGCAAGAAAGTCACATTGTAAGAATCATTCAAAAAATTAACTAGTCAGTGTCAGGTAATAAACTAGACTCTTCTATTGTAGCATGTTTTTGGCAGGCGCAGCAGACTATTTGCGCGGCTTGGTGATGCGCGCCGCACGACCGTATTCCGGCAAAACAATTTCGTCGGTTTCACCACGGGCAAGTCGCGCGAGACAGTCGCTCGCCCACGCTTTGCCCGTTGCACCGACAATTGGCACTCCGCGGTCGCTTGCAAGTGTATTAAACACCGTCATACCAATACGCAGACCAGTAAAGCTGCCCGGACCGCGAAACACGCCAATCCCAGATACGCTGTTAAACGACGCACCCTGCTCATTCAGGCGATCACGCAAATACGCCAGCATATCACGCGCGAGGTTCCGTTCTGCCACCCACGTGTAATCATGGCGCTCACCCGTCTGTTCATCTACCAAGCTCAGCTCAACCGTCATGCCAGCGCTATTCCATAGTATGATCATTTCATTAGCTCCTGCACGATATGCTTACTGCATTTACCGCCCGCCTCAAGTTCCAGCCGGCGCGTGTCGTCGGTCTGCACACAGATAGTGATTCGCAGGGTGTCGTCCGGCAATACATCGCCGACCACTGCCGCCCACTCAATCACCGTCACCGTCCGTGCGTCCTGCACTACCTCGGCAAGTTCCGCCTGCATAATTCCCGCGTTGTTCAAACGATAAAAATCATAGTGCGCCAGCCGACGCCCGTTCGGCGCATCGTATACGCGACTCAGTGTAAATGTCGGACTCTGCACCTCTTCGGCTATTCCCATGCCGCGCGCCAACCCCTTCGTCAGCGTTGTTTTGCCCGCGCCAATATCACCGACCAATTCAATCGTCTCGCCGCCGCGCAATAATGAGCCTAATGTTACACCAAGTTCAATCAGCTCTTCTGCCGTCTGTACAATTATCTCGCTGGTCATATTTGGTATTATACCATTTTGATTAGCGGGATATACCTGCACGCAGATCACCTGGACGAGTAACCGGATATGGCACAGCAGCACCTTGCGCCCGGTTAACAATCCCGCTGCTGCTCCACCGCTCATTCGTCTGCGGATTCATATTCCTCCTTATCTTGCCAGCCGAATGTGCGGTTTTCGTATGTAAATCATCCATTTTTTGCGTGTATTATCTGTTTTGATCAAATGCATGTGTTGATGTATGACTGATTTTGTCACATTACCAGGCGAACGCGCATACAATGAGTAACCGTCCGCCTCGTATTTTGCTGCTAATGTTACATAATCAAGCTTCTCGTCCGACGTCAATTCATCAAGCGAAGCGACGTGTCTTTTCGGAATAATCATCATGTGTTCCACCACACCGCAGCCATCCCATATATCGTAGCCAAATACGTTTGTAATGATGAGGCAATACTCGCTTTCGCCTACATATTGCGGACCACCATTCATAGCAATATCGCAAAAACTACACGCCGCGTTTTTCGTCTTACTCTTCTGCCTGTGCGAGCGATACCGCTGCTCGGCACGCGGATGGCGCGTCATCGGACCAGCAAGCGACAAGCGCTCGGTGATACGATTAGTTCGTTCTCCCCTCATCGTTTACTCAGTATACCACGAGTTTCGTAAGCCAGACGGCTATTTCGCAAGGAGAATGTACGGTTTCTCAACACTGAGCTGGACTTTTTTTGGCACACCATAGTTTTTTATTAAATGCGTATGCTGGTGCGCGACCGATTTCTGCGTGCTCTTCGGCGGGCGGGCGTAAAACGAGTAGCCGCGCGCTTCGTACGCTGCGATAATATCAACAAATTCCTGGCGCTCCGCAGCCGTAAATACATGGACGCCCTCAACGTGGCGCTTTGGCACGATCATTACATGATCGGCGACATCGCAACCATCCCACACGCTGTAGGGGAAGTTATTCCGGGCAACCCAAAAATGCGAAAACTCCTCTTTGACTTGCGGATGCGTCGAGGTAAACTCGCAAAAATCACAGCGAATCCCCGCCGCTTTTGCCTGCTTGCGCTGCAGCGCGTAGCGTTTTTCAGTTTTGCGTGTCCGATACATTTATTGCTCCCGCTAGTATGCGTACTTACTTTTTATAATATCTGCACCACTATAGCACTCTTCTGTTATATAAACCACTACTTCTCGTATACTCTTCTCTATCAGCACGCAAAGGCGTGTAGTTGAAGGGCTTTTGGCTATAAACTAATTTCTCTCGGTTCGCTCAACGTAAACCCAACGTATGTTCCGTCTTGCTCATATGCTTTCTCCCCGATGAACGACGGCGTGTAGCGTAAATCTTTTCGGTAGACAAAGTTATCTTCACTGCTCAACATATCCTTATCGTCAGTTGCTATCTTTCCTTGCATTTGATAAACAATTTTATCACTATTCGCCACTTTACCATGAGCGAAACACATTATATCATCGCAAATCGCGTCAAGCAGTGCTGTATTGATGTTCGCATTTGGAATTTCGTAAGTAACAAAGTGCGGCGCAACTTCTGTGATATCGTGCAGCGGGCGCACGACGATAATACGGTTTACACGGCTTGCTCTCAGATACCGCCGCGTTTCGCTGTCGTTGATCGTAGAGACTATCAAGCAATTTGGCTGCATGGCAGTTGTCGTATGAAAATCAATTACAAGATCCGGCTTATTTATTGCGATATAGTTTTTAATATAATCCGCCCGCCGAGACTCATACGTATCAAGTGTTGTGTTATAGCTCCGGTTTATATCTGATTCGGTATACCGCTTATGCGCTGCAAATGCCCGCGGATTGCCGATGAGCATATCAACATACTCTAGCACTTCTTTCCTGCGCTGCAATAAGTGGCTAAATAACTTCGGACCAAGCAGCTCGTTGCCGTGGCTTGCACCAATGAGTAATATGTTTGGTGATGCTTTTACCATATCTCTATCATAGCAAAGAATCCTCACTCTAGTAGGTAAGGATTCTCTTGCGTGCCAGCAACGATTCAGTAATCTTATCGTAGAAAATTACTTTTTCTCGTCAACCACCTCGCCCTCAACCGGCTCGTCCTTGTCGGATTTTTTATCGTCCGATTTTGACTCGTCAGCTTTTTTGTCGTTAGCAGCTTGCTGATACATCTTTGCGCCGATCGGCATAATGGCGTCATTCAGTGCCTTCAAAGCCACCTCTAGCTCATCTTTATCTTCCGACTCCTTATGTTTTTCAGCTTCTTTTACAGCGTCTTCGATTACTTTTTTGTCATCGTCAGAGATTTTGTCTTTATACTCGTCCGGCATTTTTTTCGCCTGATAAATCGCGTTCTCAAGCTGATTCTTCGCGTCAATCGCTTCGCGCTTTTTCTTATCCTCGTCAGCGTGCAACTCGGCTTCTTTTTGCGCTTTTTCAATATCCTCCTTACTCATGTTGCCAGAGTTCTGAATAGTAATCGACTGCTCTTTGCCCGTGCCTTTGTCTTTCGCTGTCACATTAAGGATACCATTCGCATCGATATTAAACGTCACCTCAATCTGTGGCACGCCGCGCGGCGCTGGCGCGATACCGTCCAAGATAAAGCGCCCTAAGCTCTTATTATCGTTTGCAAATTCGCGTTCGCCCTGCAGAACATGGATTTCCACTTGCGGCTGGTTATCGCTTGCCGTCGAGAATACTTCCGACTTACTCGTTGGCACGGTGGTGTTGCGCTCAATCAGCTTCGTTGACACACCGCCCATCGTTTCGATACCAAGACTTAGCGGCGTCACGTCAAGCAACAGCACATCTTTCACGTCGCCCGCTAGCACTCCGCCTTGAATCGCTGCTCCAACCGCCACAACCTCGTCCGGATTAACACCTTGCATCGGGTCTTTACCAAATAGTTTTTTCACTCGCTCAACAACTGCTGGCATGCGCGTCATGCCACCAACCATAACGACATTATTAATGTCTGATTTCGATAGCTTCGCGTCTTTGAGCGCCTTATCAACCGGACCGTCCAAGCGATCAAGTAAATCTTTCACAAGATCTTCCAACTTCGCGCGCGTCAGGCTAAGCTCAAAGTGCTTTGGACCGTCAGCATCAGCGGTAATAAACGGAATGTTGACTTCATACTCCGTAGTTGACGACAACTCTTTCTTAGCTTTCTCTGCCTCGTCTTTCAGACGCTGCATCGCTGCATTATCCTTACGCAAATCAATTCCTTCTTTGGATTTGAAGTCATCGAGGAAATAATTCACAATCGCATTATCAAAGTCCTCGCCTCCAAGGTGCGTGTCGCCATTTGTGCTTTTTACTTCAAATACGCCGTCGCCCAGTTCCAGGACACTAACGTCAAACGTGCCGCCGCCAAGGTCAAATACAACGATCGTTTCATCATTCTTACCTTTTTCCAAACCGTACGCCAAAGCCGCAGCTGTCGGTTCGTTGATAATACGCTTGACTTCCAAGCCGGCGATCTTGCCGGCATCCTTCGTCGCCTGGCGCTGCGAATCATCAAAGTACGCCGGCACAGTAATAACCGCTTCGGTGACCTTTTCGCCAAGGAATGCCTCAGCGTCAGCTTTAATTTTGCTCAAAATCATCGCCGAAACTTCTTCTGGCGTATATTCCTTGCCACCCATTTCAACCGCTACACCGCTGCCTTTTTTGACAATCTTGTACGGCATAATATCTAGATCTTTTTGGACTTCCTTATCGCTAAATTTACGACCAATCAGACGCTTCACACCATAAATCGTGTTTTTTGCGTTCGTCACACGCTGGCGCTGCGCCACCTGCCCAACAAGGCGCTCGCCTTTTTTATTAATAGCTACGACCGACGGTGTTGTTCGATTGCCTTCTGCATTTGTGATAACCTCTGGTTTACCCGCCACCAAATATGCAAATGCGCTATTGGTCGTACCAAGGTCAATACCGATAATTTTACCCATTTTATTCCCCTTTCATTAAATTATAGTAGGTCAAATTGTCTTACTGCTATTTTAGCACTCTTTGCTAGTGAGTGCCAACATATTTAGTATAGAAAATTAGCACTCTCATGTCAAGAGTGCTAATTTTCTCTCGATATCTTATGTATAAAAAAATAATTACCGCGTCGCACTCCTAACGCTATTTATTTGCATTTTTATCGTCCGCATGGTACTATACGAGTGTAATTATAGTTCATAAAAATAAAAATCAAGGAGAGAACTGGGAGATGTTTCAAAAAATTTTCTTTTTGGCTATTACTATAACCACGGCTATGGTAGCCAGCGGGTCCACAGCTTACGCCGCTGGCACGCAAACAATCACCGCAACTGATAATACTATCGCAACAATGAGTCCCGACGGTGTAACAAATAACCGTGCAGCCTTTCAGCAATTATTAGATTCGGCAGCGGCATATGACCACACAATAATCAACGTACCAGCCGGTAACTATGCATTCACCGGTAGGGTTTTGCTCCGCTCAAACGTGACAATAAATTTTGCCGAAGGAGCAAAGTTCATCTCACACAATAACACCAATTTTTCATATTTTTCAACAGAACCTGGGTATGATTCGGGGGTACAGAACGTTACTTGGAATAATCCGTACTTTTCAAGTGCGCCGGATACTAATGATGGGCACTTTTCGTCGTCAATGGTTCACGCTAAGAACATCACTTACAATCACCCCACCTGGTACCGAGCGCTTGGGGCTGGTAATCATCTACTCGACATCATGGGCAGCAGCTATATCACTGTTAACGCACCTAAAGTTATAGGTGTCACCGAAGCTCAAAAAAATAGCCAGGCAAATTGGTTCAAGGAAGCAATCCAGGTCAGTTACGCAACGCGAGGCTCCCTCGGAAGCAATGCCCTAGATGCAACACCCCAAGTATTTGACAGTTTACCTAGTCACCATATCACTGTTAAAGATGGTTCATTCACCCCTTCTTACGACGACAACGGTAATATTACTTCACTAGCACCAGTTCCGATTGGTGAACATGCCGATGTTTCCAATCAACAAATTCATGATATCGCTTTTACGAATAATTACATCCTTGATCCATTACCCGCTTCAACAAATAGAAACGAAATTCTCGGAGTAATACATTTCCTATCGACAAAAAATCTAACCATTTCCAACAACACATTTGAATATAAGACAGCGCCGGCAAACAGTTATATTATCTCCGTAGAGTCATACGCTAAATTACCAAATATGCTACCGCTTGAAAATATCGCCATTACCGGTAATACTTTTAAAAACGTAAAACCAACCAAGGCATACGTTCTGGCGCAAGTTCTACCCGGCCCCTATGGCACAACGCCCATCAATACTCTTACAATTTCAGGTAATACCGTATGGGTGACAGGTAATCATCCTGAATTTATAGAAACAATAAATACTGCGCACATAATTGGTCTCACTGTCAGCGGCAACCAGTTTAATCCTCAACAAAATAAACTAAATCAACCAGGTACTGGCGCGCAGAGACCAGTCACAGCACCAAATACCGGAGCAGCTCCGCTCGGCAAACCAAACCCGACGCTAGCGATTGCTAGCTTAGGCCTAATATGTATAGCTAGTGCCTTATATGTAATTACAAAACGACGCTGACTAACAAAAGAAATATCTACTATAGTCATAGCTGCCTGCACTGAGCGTAATACCTGCAGACGTTTCAGAGAGTTAAGAATACTTAATGCCGCGCTAGCACGAATTATCTCCGCATGACGCGCACCATTGCATGGCGAATTGGTACGCCATTCAACGTGTAGCCAGCTTGCATTTCCTCAGAGACAACTTCGCTGTCACCTTCAGATTCTTCGTCAAATTGCACTGCCTGGTGCAATTCCGGATTAAACATCGTACCCGGCGCAGCGGCAATTTTTTTCACACCGAGCGCCTCAAGCTGTTTCGCGAGCTGCTTGTCAATGCCCGCGATGCCTTTTGCCCATGGATTATTTGCTAAGTCCGCCGGTACATTCGCCACTGCCCGCTCAATTGTATCTATTACTGCGAGCAGCTTCAAAATCGCCTTCGTTTCACCCGCCTGGCGCGCCGCTTGTTTTTCACTTTCCATGCGCTTGCGATAATTTTCAAAATCCGCCCGCGTACGCTGCAAGTCCTGCGTCAACTCACCAATTAATTGCTCATACTCTTCTGCTTTTTTTCGCTTTGTCATCTATAAAACCTCCTCTAACATTGTTCCGGCGCGTCGAACCAATTCCATCGTACGACGATAGTGCTGACGAGTCGGACCAATAATACCGATGTAGCTACGATCGCTGAATGGCGAGCGGAATCGGCTAATAATAAGTGTTGCACCGCTTGATTTGCCGATCGGATTTTCGCTGCCAATGAATACGTTCAAAGGCTCATTTGGCTGTGCCTCACTCAGCCACGGCTCAATATTATCAATCAATGTCGCAACGGCGCGCACATGGTCGCCTTCGCGAAACTCCGGGTGGCTAAACAAATTCGCAATACCGTTCATATACAACTCGCTGCCAATCGTCGCAAATCCAAAATTTCCCGTCAAGTCCACCAAGCTATCAACTGCCGAACGAATTGCTCGATCAGCCTTGTTGATATGCGAACTGACATGAGCCTCAATCGCTCGCGCACTGCGGTCAATGCCGCTCGGCAACTCCGTCATCGTCGCTTCGGTGATACCATTCACATAAAACCGATAGCCCTTGTCGGTCGGAATACGCCCCGCGCTCGTATGCGGCGCTTCAATAAATCCCATATCTTCAAGTTTCGCCATTTCGCTGCGAATCGTCGCACTGCTTACGCCAAAAAGTTTCGCTAGCGTAACGCTGCCTACGGGCGCCGCAATCTCGGCGTATTGTTCAATAATCGCTGCTAAAATCGCTTGTTGGCGGTCGGTCATGGCTATATTGTAACGCATATTTAGCACTCATGCAAGGCGAGTGCTAAATCGTCGGCACTACATAACCGTCACAACAAACTCTATCCGCGGCGCGGCTGTGCCAACCCTTGCAGTTCCTCAAGTAGATCCCGCGCCACTAGTCGCGCTTCATCGTCTTTGCGGTTATATGCATCTGGTTTTCGCGCGATATCACCTGCGATACGCACCGTTTCGTCCAAATTGTCGTTAATAATAAAGTGATAGTACGGCACTTCCAAAGCATGCGTCAACTCTTTGATAGCGCTCGCGAAACGTTTCGGCCATTCGGCTTCAAATTCCTCAACACTCGCATAACGCGTCTGCAGCCGGCGGCGCCATTCGTCATAATTTGGCGGCAATAAAAAAATCGCAACAACTGTCTGCGACAGATTCTTATACTCGTCCACACCCTGCACATCAATATCGGTAATAGCAATTCTGCCCGCATCGTGAATCGCCTGAATCTCCGCTACGCCTGTGCCATAGACTGTACCGTGCACGAACTTCGCCTCAATAAAGTCATGGGCATCAAGCATTTTTTCCGCTGTCGCCTCGTCAATGAAATGATAATCCACGCCATCGCGCTCTTGCACGCCGGCGTTTTGCCGCGGCGAGCGCGTCGTATACGACACAATATCGGCAAACTCCGGGTCTTGCAACAGCCGCTGTTTTGTCGTGTCCTTGCCTGCGCCGGAAACTCCCACCAATAAAACAAGTTTCGTATCTGCGACAAGCTGCCGCACGCCGCCATTCGGCTGGTAGGCGGCAATTTTTTGTGCTAAATCCATGCCCTATTGTACCACATGATATCTTGACGATACTTAACGCCAAATCAAATATACAGCCAACATCAGCACACTTACTAAACCGCCAGAACTACACGCTGCCCAAAGTTCACGCTACGGATGCCATATCTGCAGTCTATCGTACATCAGCTTGCGGCTTTCGCGCGCTGCCCGCGTATTTGCGTCCGTCGTGCCACCAACGTTCATGCGTATTGACTTCGTTGACAATACACCGTTACCCGCAAACACATGCCCCGCCCCACCGTATACCGCCAGATCAGTATTCTGCGGTCGCTGGTCTTTAATGCTTTTACCCATGCTGGCGCTGTTCCACATTTGATCATCGCTACCCGCAATAATCAATAGGTTCGCTTTGGTATTGAGCGGAATCTTCTTACTCTCATTGTTCTCATCCATATCAACCGCCGCTTGGTACGCGTTTTTATATGTAACCGGCGCTTTTGCTATCATCGGAATTATCATATCACCAATAAAATGTCCGAAACTTGTTTTTTGGATATCAACATACGGTAGCTCCTTACCTTGCCACGTCCACGACGAACCATAATTTTCAAAATCAAGCCCGTTGAAATTATATGCCGACGGCGCCGCCAAGATCGCATTATTGATTTGCGGATATTTCGATGTGAGGTTAAGCACATACTCCGCGCCTTTCGACGTACCCATCACTGTCAATGGCGATACACTTTTAGCATGCGTCTCTACGTAGCGCAGCGCCTGCCCAAACTGCTCAAGCGGCACGCGCGCCAATGTCTTCGGCTGGTTTTTCTGCCCAAACATAAACAGCGACAGCACCTCGTAGCCGTTCTTTGCAAAATAAACCGCCTGCGCATAATTCGGCGTGCCGTCCGATCCGCCGTAAACGATAATCGCGCCTTTATGTTTAATTTCACGCGGTACGAGATGAAATCCCTGCGCCGCACCGTCATCAACGCGCCGCACGTCCACCCCGTCAATATTCGTTGGGTAGAGCGATAGATTCGCTGGATCGCGAAAATACGCCGGCGCATCAAATCTGTATGCTTCGCCGCCATACACATGGTCGTTATATGTCCGTACGCCAATGATAAGTAATGTAATCGCAGCGATAATACCGAGCAGTGTGAAACTGATTCTTTTTAGTTTTTTAGCCACTTTTAAGCTCCTTTATTGATTTTAAGCGTCACGCAATTTCATATAGACTACTTACACATATTATTCTAGCATAGAATAGCACGTCTCTGTTATGACTTGTCAGTTATAGATCCCGCCAATCAGAAAATCTGGCGAACCAAAATGAATATTCCGCCCAGAAAATTCATCTATATCATTCTTTAGCTGACTATCAATAGGAAAAATTAAAAGAAAACGACGTTCAATTTCGCTTCAACATCACCGTAAACGCCTCGCTCGGAATATCGACTTTTCCAAAGCGCTTCATGCGTTTTTTACCGCGCGCCTGCTTGGCAAGCAACTTTTTCTTACGCGAAACATCGCCGCCGTACAAATAGCCGGTAACATCTTTACGGTAGGCGCCGATGTTTTCGCGGGCGATAAAGCGCGCTCCAATTGCGGCTTGTAAACTAACCTCAAAACTCTGTCGAGGCACAACTTCTTTGAGTTTTGCCGTTACCTCTCTACCCAGATTCTGCGCCTCTGAACGGTGACACATGACACTGAGCACATCAACCATCTCGCCACCACGTCCCCGGACAGCTTTTTATATTCGCTCACGCCCTGCACATCGATGTCGGTCACGGCGATTTTGCCCGCCTCGGCGATCGCCTGAATTTCCTTCGCGCCGGTGCCATAAACCGTGCCGTGCACGAATTTCGCCTCGATAAACTCGTGATTTTCCAGCATATTCACCGCCGCCGCCTCATCAATAAAATGATAATCAACACCCGGCGTTTCCAATACGCCAGCGTTTTGCCGCGGCTGCCGCGTGGTGTAGGACACGATGTCAGCAAACTCGTTATCTTCAAGCAAACGGCGCTTCACAGTGTCCTTGCCCGCGCCAGAAATACCGACCAACAGCACGATTTTAGTTCGCTGCACCACATCACTGGCTGCTTGGTTCGGTTGGTAGTTTTTGATCAGATTTTTTAGGTTATTTTCAAGCATACTTAACTATAACACCCGGCAGACGCGATGAAAAATTCGCGCCGGTCTAAAGCCACAGCCGCAACACTCTCGCTCGCCCAAGCTTACTCAACGCCCATCAAAAAACTAAAAATCACACTAACGTACAACTCGTACGCCAATGGCTGATTGCCGCCATCAATTCTCGAGAAATTATGATTTGCGCCGGGAAGTACTTTTTTGACAGCAAGCCTCGCCGAGCTGTACGCCGCCAGCAATTCGTCCTGCGATGCAAGCGGCACGACCGCGTCTTTTTCGCCCTGAAGCAGCAGCACATCGCCCGTGAAAGTTGCCGCCGCGCTGGTCACGTAACGCTTGGACGGATAGGTCGAAAGAATCGGTTTCGTCGCCGAACTAGCGCCGGTGCCCGAACCGCACAAAACAATTTTCTCGACATCCGCAAAAACCTCGCGCAGCGTGCTCGCCATGGTGCCGCCCATCGAATTCGCCACGATTTGATAACGCTTTTGCCGCGCGCCAAAAACTTCCGGCACGCGCTCATCCAAAGCGCGAAACATATCCAAAATATCGCGGCGCTCCTCGTCAAAAGTTTTCCCGCAAAAAGCCTTCTTTTCATCGTCCGATTTATAAATCTCCCAATCCCGCGACGAATTAAAATAAGCTACATTCGCCGCGCCCAAACGGCGAATTTTCTCGCCCAAAATGTACGACTTCGAGCCTCTCTCGCCCGCCGTGCCGTAAAGACCGTGAATGAACACGACCGTCAAATCCGTCTCAATTGCACTCTTCGCAAACTTAATGATGTTGTGATTTTTACGATAATTTCCTGGGGTGTATAGCTTAATCATTTCTCCGTGATTCCTGAACAACAAACTCGTACTTCACAAAAGCCTATCCAGCACAGCCTCCCAATCGGGAAAATCTCGGCTGCCGAACAATATGTGCTCGCCCTCGAAATCGCCCACACCGTTCGCTGTACGGTCGTCGATCAAAATGTCGCCGCGGCTCAAGTGCTTAACCGACGAAAAGATGACTTTTTTATAAAACAAACTGTCTTTTTCATCTCCAAAATACTTTTTCACCCACGCCAACTTGTCGCCCAGCGCGGTCGGATTTTCCCACGGCGACGATGACAAAATGTAAAGGTCATATTTATGTCGCAATTTTTCCACCGCCTCAATCGCGCCCGGCATCGGCTCCATCAGCGCAAAAATCCCGGGAATATCATCCGGTCGCCCGCCATATTCGCGCAAAATTTCCGGCTCGACCCTATCAAACGCCGACACAAAATCCACCAGTGTTCCGTCCATATCAATGTAGACAATCGGCTTCTTTTTGTTATTTTTCATCACCATCGCCACTAATTATAGCAAACCCATTGAGCAACACGTAAGCCAATCGCCCGAAAGCTCCAAAACTACAAAGTCTCGTAATACTCTCTCAGCATTTGCGCCATCAAACGCTGCCGCTGCCGCAGAAA
>ERZ773005.115-NODE-115-length-74180-cov-22.568405_pt1 | contig 74180 bp, 58 predicted proteins | sample MGYA00580666_ERZ773005 | MGnify/ENA primary metagenome ERZ773005 (study PRJEB29015, sample SAMEA2737999) | human oral metagenome | biome: human oral; feature: human-associated habitat; material: dental | place: China | collected 2061 ...
AAGGGAATTGTAGCAAGGCGGTTGGGTTTGTCAAGGATTTTTTGCGGGATTTTTTACTATTTTTATGCTAATTCGTCAGCGCCTCGAAGAACGAGCGAACTTTGGCATGGCGCGAGCGTTTGATGACTTTTTCAGGCGTGCCGTCTTCAATGATTTTGCCGCCGTCCAAAAATATAATGCGCGAGGCAACATCACGCGCAAACGACATTTCGTGCGTAACGATCACCATAGTGATGCCAGTGCTGGCGAGCCTGCGAATAACCGCTAGCACTTCATCGACCATTTCCGGGTCGAGGGCGCTGGTTGGCTCATCAAAGAGTAAGACCTTTGGCTGCATCGCCATGGCGCGCGCGATCGCGACGCGCTGCTTCTGTCCGCCCGATAAATGGCTGGGGAATTCGTTAGCTTTTTCGCGCAAGCCGACTTTTTCGAGCGCTTCAAGCGCGGTTTGGCGCGCTTTGCGCCGCGATAACTTACGCACTTTCGTAAGCGCTAGCATGATGTTATCAATGACATTCATATTCGGGAACAAGTTGAACTGCTGAAACACCATACCGATGTCGGCGCGTACTTGATTGAGATTTGTATGCGGATCCGTCATGTCAATACCATTCACCCACACACGCCCGCTAGTCGGCGTCTCGGTCATGTTGATACAGCGCAGCAAGGTGCTTTTGCCGCCGCCGCTTGAACCGAGAATTACGACGACCTCGCCTTGGTCGATTTGCAGGTTAATACCTTTCAGCACGTGGTTTTTACCGTATTTTTTGTGCAAGTTTTCGATACTAATCACTTTCTTTCAGTCTCCTTTCGACGCGGCGCATAAGGCGCGTGAATATAGTCGTAAGTCCCAGATATAGCAGCGCAGCGGCAAAGAGCGACTCAAATGCTGTGGCAGTTTGGAAGCGAATGTTGTCGGCGCCGCGCATGAGGTCGTTCATACCGATCCAGCCGACGATTGACGTTTCTTTTAGTAAGGTGATGAATTCGCTGATGAGCGCCGGCAACGAGGTCTTCAACGCCTGTGGCAAGACGACGTAGCGCATCGTTTGCCAGCGGCTAAGCCCCAGCGATCGCGCCGCCTCAACTTGCCCGCTATCGACACCCTCTATACCGCCGCGAATAATCTCTGCGATATACGCACCGCTATTAATGCCAAAGGCTAGGCTTGCGATCCATAGCTTTGATACGCTGCGGTACGATCCGAACACGACGTAGTACATGATCAACAGCTGTACGAGCGACGGCGTACCGCGAATGATAACGGTGTAGATATTTGCCAACCACGCAACCGGACGCCAGCGCTGCAACCGCGATGGCTTATGGTGTTTGAACGGCTGCCACTGCGATTGCTGCATGAGCGCAATCACCAGCCCGATAGCGATACCAATAATCGTCGAAAATACCGTGAGCAGCAGCGTGACCTCTAGCCCGCGCGTCAGATATAAATAGCGCTCGCCGCCAAAGAGAATCTCAAACGTATTCATGGCGCGGCCGCTCCGAAATGCTTTTTGACGAGCGCGTCGTAGCGCCCGTCTTTCTTCATGGCTTTGATGCTATCGTTCACTTGCTTGAGTAACTCAGCATTACCCTTCTTAATAGCGATAGCGTAGTCCTCTTTCGTTAAGTCACGCGCCAGCATGGTAAGGTTCGGATTTGTCGCTAAATATTGCGTCGCTGGACCGTTGTCCATGATTGCCGCGTCAATACGCCGTGCATTCAGCTCTTGCATAACATTCGATGTCGCGGGCAATTGCACGACCGACGCACCCGTAATCTTATGCGCCAGCGTGTCGCCCGTCGTACCGAGCTGCACGCCGATACGCTTGCCTTTCAGATCATCGACCGACTCGACCGTCGAGCCAGTTTTCGGCACGACAACCTTTTGCGCCGCCGAATAGTAGGTAGTAGAAAAGGCAGCGTTTTTGGCGCGCTCCGGCGTGACAGTCATACCGGCGGCAATTAAATCAATCCGCCCAGCTTGCAACGCCGGCAGTAAACCGTCAAACGATATTTCCTCAATCTGTAGCGAGCGGTTCGTGTCTTTAGCAATTTCACGCACCAAATCGACATCAAATCCAACAACATTTTGTCCGTTTTTGTACTCAAACGGTTTGAAGCCGGGATCGGTGCCCATGATCAGCGTTTTCTCAAGCCCGCTACCCGATGAGCTGGTGTGCTGGGCGCTGCCTGGATTGATTTCAGTGTCCCAGTACATATAGCCGATCGCCGCGACCACGAGCGCGCCAAGCGTTAACCATTTTATCCGTGCAACTACTTTTTTCTGCTTTGCTGCCCACCGCATATAAATTTAGTATAAGCGGATAGACGGATTAGCGCAAGTATTAGTTCTCTAGCCAATGTTAATAGTATTGTTGAGAGCTGGGCATAATTTAGCAAGCAGCGACGCAATAGCCGAATCATTCTGAATAAACTACTTGAACAATGCTTGGAAAAGAGGGATAATAAATATAACTTTTGACACTACACCCCTTTAAGAAAGGCCTTGCAATGACCAAACCCCTCATTGAAGTTGAACGCAAACGCATATTTACCGGTAGCGTTGATACGTTTATCGCAATGCTAAAAGCGCACGGCTTTGCACAGACTAGCCAGTTGCACGAAAATGATACCTATTATTCTCGCTCCGACGTTGATTTCATGCAGACTGTTGAGTGTTTGCGCGTGCGTGAACGCGATGGGTTTGCCGAGGTAACATATAAACCGGCAACATCGCACGCAACAAGTACAAACGATGGCGTAATCATGAAACCGGAGACAAATCTATCAATCGCGCCAAACAGCGCGGCAACCGCCAAACAATTGCTCGCAAACCTTGGCATGATAGAACTAGTGACGGTTACTAAATTCCGGCGTACATTTACCTCGGCGGCATACCCTAATGCTGTAGTTGCGATTGATGAAATCATGGATATCGGAACATTCATTGAAACAGAGGTAACGCTTGCGGATAAAGCAGTAGCGCTTCAAACTGTTGACAAGTTGGAACGGTTACTTGATATAGACACGCTTCCGCTTGCAACGAAACCGTATCGCGATATGTGTATGAAGGCGTAGCACGCGCTTAGAACGGATGCAGCTAAAAAAACCGAGGGCGTAGATTAAACCCTCGGTTTTACAGATTGCCGCAGAAAATGAGCGGTTACTTTGAGCGCTTCTCAATAATTTCCTGCGCTACGTTCGGTGGAACTTCTTCGTAGTGCGCCAGCTCCATCGTGCTGGCAGCACGACCCTGGCTCATGCTGCGAATGTCGCTGGTGTAGCCAAACATATTAGCGAGTGGCACAATCGCTTTGATGAGTTTTGCACCGCCCATCAAGTCTTCCATCGCCTCAATACGACCGCGACGCGAGTTCAGGTCACCGATGATGTCGCCCATAAACTCTTCTGGCGTCGTCACCTCAACATGCATAACCGGCTCAAGCAGTACCGGATTGGCCTGCTTGATGCCAGCGCGTGCTGCTAGACTACCCGCCAAGCTAAACGCTAGCTCGCTGGAGTCGACATCGTGGTAGCTGCCGTCGTAGAGCGTAGCTTTGACATCGACTACCGGATAGCCCGCGATGACGCCGCCGTTTAGCGTCTCGACGATACCTTTTTGCACCGCCGGGCGGTATTCCTGCGGCACCACGCCGCCTTTAATCTCGTCGATAAACTCAAAGCCCTTTCCGGTTTCGTTCGGCTCAAAGCGTACCCAGACGTCACCGTACTGGCCGCGGCCGCCGGACTGCTTAGCATGCTTACCCTGCACTTCCGCCGTGCCCTTAATGGTTTCGCGGTAGGCAACTTGCGGCTCGCCGACATTTGCTTCAACGTTAAATTCGCGCTTCATACGGTCGATGAGGATTTCGAGATGGAGCTCGCCCATGCCGGACATAATTGTCTGACCAGTGTCTTCGTCGGTATGAATGCGGAATGTTGGATCTTCTTCTGCAAGGCGCTGCAGGGCAATACCCATTTTTTCTTGATCGGCTTTCGTTTTCGGTTCAACAGCGATTGATACTGGCGGGTCAGGAAACTCAATTGACTCAAGTGCGATCGGGTGCGCCGCATCTGCTAACGTGTTACCGGTGTACGTATTTTTTAAACCAACGACCGCAGCGATGTCGCCTGCGCCAACTGAATCAATATCCTCGCGCTTATCGGCATGCATGCGCACGATACGCCCGATACGTTCTTTCTCGCCTGTCGTCGTATTGAGCACGTAGCTGCCAGCTTTCAGTACGCCCGAATATACGCGGACAAAGATCAGCTTGCCAACAAACGGATCAGCGGCAATCTTAAACGCCAGCGCCGCCATCGGCTCTTTGTTGTCCGGCTTACGACCGACTTCATCACCCGTCTTTGGGTTTTTACCCCAAATCTCATCGACATCCAGCGGGCTTGGCAAGTAATCTGTCATGATATCAAGTAGTTTTTCGACGATCACACCGCGACCATCACCGCCCGTCACTAGGAAGAAATCGCCTGCCAGTACGCGCTTGCGTAGCGCCATCTTTAGCTCGTCTTTCGTAATTGAGTCTTCGCCTTCGTCGAGGAATTTCATCATCAAATCGTCGTCTGCTTCAACAGCATTTTCAACGAGCAAGCTGCGCGCGTTCTGCGCCTTTTCCAGCATGTCCGCTGGAATTTCGCCTTCAATCAGCTCGTGGTCGGTGTAATTCTTATAAGTGTAAGCTTTCATCTCGACCAAATCGACCACGCCGCAAACGTCCTTCTCAAACCCAATCGGCAAATGAATCGGAAATGCCTGCTTGCTGAGGCGCGTGTGGATACTCTCCAGCGATTTGTAAAAATCGCCGCCCGTTTGGTTAATCTTGTTGATGAAGCAAAGGCGAGGCACGCCGTATTTATTCGCCTGGCGCCAAACCGTCTCAGACTGAGCTTCAACACCCATTTTACCGTCAAATACTGTCACCGCACCATCAAGCACGCGAAGCGAACGCTCCACTTCGGCGGTAAAGTCAATGTGCCCCGGCGTGTCGATGATATTTATCTTATGACCCTTCCAGAAGCATGTTACGGCCGCCGATGTAATCGTGATGCCGCGCTCTTTTTCCTGCGCCATCCAGTCGGTCGTCGCGCCGTCGCCATCACCTTTCACCTCACCGATTTTATGGTTAATGCCGGTGCGATACAAAATACCTTCGGTCGTCGTGGTTTTGCCTGCGTCAATATGCGCAATAATACCAACATTTCTAAAGTTTTTTAGTGGAACATTCGTTGCCATGAGGTTTCCTTTAACTTAAATAATATTATCCGAGTTTTTGGCTATTTTTTGCCACCAAAAAACTACTATTACTGGCTATTATATCAGATTTATTCTTGTAAATATAGTGCCTGGCGTGCGTTAATCTGCGCTGTAAAACGCTCTCCACGAGGAGAGCGTTTTACGCGGAGAATATATCGCGGCTGATTACTATCTGTCCTCACCTTCGCTTTTACCTTTGTCGTTGCGGATAAACCAGCGAGCGATCCAGACGGCGGCGGCTGCGTAGGCAGTTATAATTATAAACGGCAAAATCATAGTGAGACAATTCAAGATTTGAATATTCATAATTTACGCTCTTTCTATTTTCTTACGGCGTTCGCCTAGCCGCGCGCGAAATGCGCGAAAGCGCGGTTGGCTTCCGCCATTTTGTGCGTATCTTCTTTTTTCTTGAACGCAATACCGGTTTCGTTAACAGCATCAACAATTTCGGTCGCGAGGCGCTTGCTGTACGGCATGCCGCTTTTGCTGCGCGCCGCCTGCACTAGCCACATAAACGCGAAATGCTGCTGGCGATGGCCCTGAATCGGAAATGGAATCTGATAGTTCGCACCGCCGACGCGGCGAGATTTCACCTCGAACGCCGGACTAATATTTTTAATGCAAGCTTCAAAAACTTCCAGCGGCTCTTCACTTTTAAGCGTTTTCGCTGCCTGTTCAAGCGCGCTGTAGACGGCGCGCTCGGCAACTTGCTTTTTGCCGTTAAGCATTGATTTGTTGATCAAGCGCTGCACGAGCACGCTCTGGTACTTGCGATCCGGCTTGATAGTGCGCTGCAATTTCTTCGTGACTTTACGAGGCATGATTACTTATCCTCCTTTTTCGTACCATATTTTGAACGGCCTTGTTTGCGCTTGGAGACGCCTTGCAAGTCAAGCGCGCCGCGCACGATATGATAGCGCACACCCGGCAAGTCCGGCACGCGGCCGCCGCGTACGAGCACGACTGCGTGCTCCTGTAAATTGTGCCCTTCGCCGCCAATATACGCCCAAACTTCGTACCCGTTCGTCAGGCGCACGCGCGCAACTTTACGGAGCGCAGAGTTCGGTTTTTTCGGCGTTTTAGTCGTCACTTTCACGCACACGCCGCGCTTGAGCGGTGCATTTTGGTTATAGTACCGAACTTTCAGCGCATTATGAATGCGCCCAAGCGCTGGAGACTTCGACTTTTTTGCCGCTGTCTTGCGCGACTTGCGCACCAGCTGATTGATGGTTGGCATAAATCACCCATTCCTTTTCATTACACTTATCTTCTTGGCGGAGCTTGCTAAAGGCTCTGCGGATGCATGAGCACGGCAGCAACCCGCCTCATGCGTCTGATTTTACGCGCCGAGATTATCCTAGCGGCGAATCAGAGAAACTCTCTGTTATTATAGCACGGTTGGTGACATTTTGTCTAGATAGGATAATGTATAAAGCTGATTTTTAGAGCGACGGTTTTTGACTTGTTTAGACTTATCGCACCAGAATTTTACCGCAACCTGCTGCACGAATTGCGCCGTATTGATATGTAAAATTTTTGCTTCGTGCTCTAACTCATCATGCACCTCCTATTTTTGCCTATTATAGCAGGTTGTATGTACGTAGTAAAGCGCTCACCGCCCGCGCCCGGCTTTCGCGCTAAATCATAAGAGTTATAGTATAATATAAGCATGAATCCACAACGAAATTTGAATGATAGCGATATTGAAAATGCCGGACACCCGGGGTACGTTTCGCCGTCGGCGAACGCGGCACCGAAGCCACTTTCAGACGGCAAATATGCGCAGCCCGTACCGCACCAAAAGGGCGTCCGCTCGTTTCATGCGCTCAAAGTAATACTAATCAGCGGATTGCTGCTTGCGGCGGCGATCGGCGTGATTGCAGTCGTATTGCTGTTTGCGCAATCATCAACCAAGCGTACTACAAACGAGCATAAAAAGGCTGGCGAAACCAAATTAGACCCGCTCACTGCGCAGCAAACTATTGAACGCACGGCCGTGTATTTCAAGGGGCAAGAAAAAGCTAAAACGCCGCTGACAATTCCGATCAAGGTGAAGGGTAAGAATTTCTACACTGTCATACCGGACGTTGATATTTTGCAGAGTCTTGCCGGCTACGTGCCGAAAGAAATGAGCAAGCAGCAGCGCGAGTCAATCGAAAAGAGCTTGGACTATGATAAGTTTGTCAAGAAAGTTTTTTCCGAGGGTGATGAAAAAACGGCGTATTTGGCTGATTTCACGCGCGATGATGTTGTGTGCCAGCTGAGCGTCGATCCGGCAGAGCACGACACCAAAGGCGACTGGACGGAGCTGCGCTGCTTGGATGTATCTGCCTACACGCCATACGCCGACGCTCAGCAGCCGCTCGCCAAAGCGTACAGCGCCGTTACATCGACCGCGGCGCATTATGGATTCATCGGCAAGCCAGTGCCGAAAGACGGCGCGCTCAGCGGGTACAAACTGGTTGAAATTCCAGTCGGCGCGGTTACTAATCAGCGCATGACGACGCCCGATAATTTGGGCATGTTCTACCAGATGCCGGACGGCTTGTGGTATTATTTCCGCGACCGCAACCGCGATGTGTATGTAGAGTGCGAAAACTTTACCGGTGAAAATCAACGGCGTGCCTATGCCGACCAGCCGTGCCGCCGCCGCTCAACTGGCACAATTGAGACCGTGAAATACGGCGGGAAGCGCTAATTTCGGTTACCTCTGAAGATCAAGCTGGCAAAAGTGTTTTTGATTTAATTTCATTGCAGTCTTTAATGCCGCATCAAACGTTGCGTGAATCGCCGGGGATGAAAGAGAGCGTTCGACAATAATCACATACTAAAACACCTTTCCCGTAAATGAGAAAGGTGTTTTTTTGAGCGTCACCTCAACCTAGCGTAGTTTAACGGACTACGATTCCGAATCAACGTCTGGTGTGATGTCGTTTGCTTCAGACTCAACATCTTCCGCGTATTCATCCGCCGGCGAATTGTCCTCGTCCTCATTGAGCGCAATTGCACCCGTACCAACAGGAATCTTGCGACCGATGATAACGTTTTCCTTCAAGCCGTGCAGGCGATCGGCGCGACCAGAAGTAGCAGCACTGATAAGCACGCGCGTCGTGTCTTGGAACGATGCCGCCGATAGCCACGAATCGCTCCAGATGCTCACTTTGGTGATGCCGAGCAGCAACTGCGTATATTGCGCCGGCTCTTTGCCTGCGGCGACCAACTCTTTGTTTGCGCGCACGACACGAGCTTTGCTGACGATATCGCCCATTACAAACTCGCTGTCGCCCGGATCCTCAATTTGAACGCGGCTGAACATCTGGCGCACAATAATCTCCAGATGTTTATCGGCAACGTCCTGGCCCTGGGCGGCATAAATACGCAGCACTTCGTTGATGATGTAGCGCTGTGTCGCTTCTGTTCCTTTCAGACGCATCAAATCGTGCAGATTAAGCGAACCGATTGTTAGCCGATCGCCTGGCTCAACACGATCACCTACCGAAACAACTAGCTGCGCTGTACCCGGAATCTCATATTTCACTGGCGATACTGCCATCGACGCAATCACGATCGTACCCTCTGCCGTCTCGACAACACCATCAAACGGTGCGATCAACGGCTTTGTACCCTCGGTCGCTTCAGCAAGCACATCGCCCACTTTTACTTCCGAACCGTCTTGCAATAATGGCGTACGATCTTCAAGCGGCAATCGCTCAACACGGCCCGTTTCCGGCGTCACTTGCACAATATACTTATGACCATCCTCCCAGACGTCAACCGTACCAGCAATCTCGGTGATATATGCTTGTCCTTTCGGATTGCGCGCTTCAAACAATTCTTCGACACGCGGCAAACCTTGCGTAATGTCGCTTCCTGCCACGCCAGAGTTGTGGAAGGTACGGAGCGTCAACTGCGTACCTGGCTCGCCGACCGACTGCGCGGCAATCACGCCAACCGGCTCGGCAGGATCAACCAGGCGGTTGGTCGACATATCAATGCCGTAGCTGCGACGTGGCACACCCTCTAGGTTATTCGTTGACAGAATCGACTGGATCTTCACCTCGGTAATCGCTTCGTCGGCGTCAATTGCATTTGCAACTTCGCGCGTGATCAGCTCGTTCTCACCAATATGCCCCGGCACTGCGTCGCGCGTGTAGCGTCCGTACAATCGGTTGCCGAAATCAATCATCGTCTCTTCGGTCTCTGAACGGTAGATCGTATAACCTTCGTCGTCGCCCGCTTCATCCTCTACCGTAAATACGTCTTGTGACACATCGACTAAGCGCCGCGTCAAATATCCAGAGTCTGCCGTCTTGAGCGCCGTGTCAATCAAGCCCTTGCGCGAACCGCGCGTCGCCACGAAGGATTCCAGACTCGACAGACCGTGCGTATAGTACGAACGAATCGGCAGCTCAATTTCGCGGTTAGCGGCGTCCACCTGGATACCAATCATCGCACTGGCAAGCTTTACGTTTGAAATATCACCACGCGCGCCCGAGTTGACCATCACGGAAATACTCGTATCCATACTGCCGAGCTTTTCTTTTAGCAGCTTCGTCACGCTATTATCAACTGTACGCCACGCGCCAACCGTTAGGTTGTAGCGCTCCGACTCAGTGATCAACCCCTGATCGTACTGATCAGCAATCACTGCCGCGCGTTTATCGCCATCGGCAATGAAACTCTCCGTCTCGCTGAAGTGCACGTAGTCGTCTTTACCGGTTGATACTGCCGCTACTGTCGCAAATCGGAATGCCAAACCTTTCATGCGGTCTGCCGTTTTAGCAGTCTCTTCAGCACCATATTTGTCGAAGATTTGCGCCAGCACGCGTTTCAATTCTTTCTTCGTTTGCACGTTATTGTTGTACGGAAAATCGTCCGGCAAAATCTCGTTAAAGAACACGCGCCCGAGCGTCGTATTGCGGATTTCGCCCTTAGCACGAATGCGGATCGGACTCTGTAGATGCAGTTTACCCATATCATACGCCAACTCGGCATCACGGCTGTCAGCAAACACCGCGACTATATCAGTTTGCACGCTTGGCTTTTCATATGTCAAGTAGTAATTACCAAGCACGATATCCTGTCCGATGTTTAATACCGGGCTGCCGTCTGCTGGTTTCAACAAGTTGTTAACCGCGCTCATCAGCTCGCGCGCTTCAGCTTGCGCCTCTTTGCTAAGTGGCAAGTGCACCGCCATCTGGTCGCCATCGTAATCGGCGTTAAAACCGCTTGCTACGAGCGGGTGCAGCTGAATCGCTTTCCCTTCAACCAATTTTGGCTGAAATGCCTGAATACTCAAACGGTGCAGCGACGGCGCACGATTTAGAAGAACATATTTGCCCTCAATTACGGCATCAAGCGCATCCCACACGACCGCCTCGCCCGCGTCGATTAAGCGCGTCGCGGAGCGAATATTGTGCGCATACTCGCGTTCAATCAGCCAACTGATGACAAAAGGCTTAAATAGCTCAATTGCCATTTGCTTCGGCAGACCACACTGATTGATTTTCAGTTTTGGACCAACCACGATCACTGAACGACCCGAATAGTCTACGCGCTTACCAAGCAAATTCTGGCGAAAACGCCCTTGTTTGCCCTTTAACATATCACTCAAACTCTTCAGGCGACGGCGATTGCCTGCGGCGTTTACAGCGCGTCCGCCGCGCGCCGCTGAGTTATCAATGAGACTATCAACTGCTTCTTGTAGCATGCGCATCTCATTGCGACGAATTACTTCCGGCGCGTTCAGGTCAATCAATTTCTTCAAGCGATTATTGCGGTTGATAACGCGGCGGTACAGATCGTTTAGATCGCTCGTTGCAAACCGCCCGCCCGCGAGCGAAACCATCGGACGCAAGTCTGGTGGAATAACCGGTAGCACCGTCAAGCACAAACTTGATGGCTTAATTCCTGCGGATTGCATACCTTCAAGCACTTTCAAACGCTTCAGCAATTTCTTTTCACGCTGACCTTTTGCGCCATCTGCTTCTTCTTGTAATTTAGCAATCAATTCACTCAGGTTGATTTCATCAAGCAACGCCTTCAACGCCGTGCCGCCCATACCAACTTCAATCAGCTCTTCATATTCTTCCGGCAAATTGCGGTAGTCGGTTTCGTTAATCAGCGCACGCCGTACCAAGCCCTCAAGCTGCGACTTCTTCACGTTGAACTGATCTTCCAAATCCTGCAGCTCGCGCGTTTGTTCTTCTGCCAGCTGTTTGACATCCGCGCCATCTACACCCGCTTCGCGCTCATAGCGGATTTTGATTGCAGCACGACCAGCTTCAGTCTCTGCCTCCAAGTCAGCCAGCATTTGATCGCGCTTTTCTTCGTCGACCTTCAAAATCACATAGGTTGCAAAGTAAGCGATACGCTCTAAATTGCGCACCGTGATGCCGGTCAATAAGCTCATCGCACTCGGCGTACCGCGCATAAACCAAATATGCGCAACTGGCGCCGCCAGGTTGATGTGGCCCATGCGTTCGCGGCGTACGATTGACTTCGTGACCAATTCACCGTTTTTATCAACTGCCGCCTCGCGCGAACGCACGCCTTTGAGTTTGCTATCATGCGGGTTAATGTCTTTAACCGGACCAAAAATTCGCTCGCAGAACAGCCCGTCGCGTTCTGGTTTTTGTGTACGGTAATTAATCGTTTCCGGCTTCGTTACCTCGCCGTAGCTCCACTTCAGAATATCTTCCGGGCTCGCCACCGCCAGGCGAACTGCGTCGAAATCAGCGATACCATGCGTGTTAACTGGATACGCCATCTTACGCCTCCTCCCTGTCTGCTTGCGTTGTTATTTCATCGTACATTTCGTCTTCCTCTTCGCTTATATCCGAAATTTGACCTTCATCGTCAATAGCGCGCACGCTCATGCCGTCATCGTCGCCGACATCACCGATTCCGTCAGATTCGTCAAGATAGGTTTCTGCCTCATCGTCATCATCGTCGCCGTCATTCGTAGTCGACGTAGCTTTACCGGTAGATCCGCTTGATTCAATCAAATGCTCGGCGTCGATATTCTCATTTTCGTCGACCAGATCAACGCGTAAACCTAATCCCTGTAGTTCTTTCACTAACACGTTGAATGACTCTGGCAATTTTGGACCGGTGATCACGTCATTTTTGATAATTGATTCATATGCTTTCGCGCGACCATACACGTCGTCTGACTTAATCGTTAGCATTTCCTGCAATGTTGTTGCAGCGCCATACGCTTCAAGCGCCCACACCTCCATTTCACCAAAACGCTGACCGCCATTCTGCGCCTTACCGCCAAGCGGCTGCTGTGTCACCATCGTGTACGGACCAGTGCTGCGCGCATGGATCTTGTCGCTAACCATGTGGTGCAATTTAATCATATGCATCACGCCGACGGTTGTGCGTTCTTCAAACGCTTCACCGCTGCGACCATCAAAGAGCTGACTCTTGCCGTCTCTCGCTAACCCAGCTTTTTCAAGCTCGCGCTCAATCACGTCATTTGGCACTCCGTTAAACGGCGGAGTTGCAACTTTGTAGCCAAGCGCCCGCGCCGCCATACCCAGATGCGTTTCAAACAATTGCCCCAAGTTCATGCGGCTTGGCACGCCAAGCGGGTTTAGAACGACATCAACTGGCGTTCCGTCTGCTAAATACGGCATATCCTCAACCGGCAAAATGCGCGCCACTACGCCTTTGTTACCGTGGCGTCCTGCCATCTTGTCGCCGACGCTAATTTTGCGCAATTGCGCCACGAAGATCTGAATTTGCATCAATACGCCGGCTTTTAATTCGTGACCGTTTTCACGGCTGAAGATCTTTACGCCAACAACTTTACCGCCGCCTGCATTATTCATGCGCTGCGACGTGTCGCGCACGTCTTTCGCTTTTTCGCCAAAAATCGCGCGCAACAGCCGCTCTTCCGAACTAAGTTCCTGCTCGCCTTTCGGTGTAATTTTCCCGACAAGCACATCGCCCGCTTTCACTTCTGAACCGATTTGCACGATACCATATTCATCCAAATGGCGCAAACTGTCTTCGCTCACATTTGGAATATCGCGCGTCACGATTTCCGGGCCAAGCTTCGTTTCTCGTACTTCTACCGAATAATCTTTGATATTTACGCTCGTGAGCGTGTCGTCCTCGACTAATCGGCGGCTAATCACGATCGCGTCGTCCATGTTGTAGCCGCCCCATGGCATGAATGCTACCAATAAGTCTTTGCCCAGCGCCAATTCTCCCTCAGCGATCGACATGCCTTCAATGAGAATGTCGCCTTTTGCAACAGTTTCGCCGCGCGATACGCGAACTTTCTGGTTAACGCAACGATCATCGTTGCTCTTCGCGAAGTGAATGAGATCATAGCGTTTTACTCCATCTTTGTATTGCACTTCAACGGCATCACCGTCAGCGCGAACTACTTCGCCGTCGGCTTCCGCGACGATCAATTGACTAGAATCGCGCGCAACGTTTGCTTCAATTCCCGTTCCGACCGTCGGCGCTTGCGGCTGCAACAGCGGCACTGCTTGGCGCTGCATGTTTGAGCCAGTCAGCGCACGGTCGACGCGATTCTTTTCGATGAACGGCACAAGGCTGGCTGTTGATCCTAGAATCTGCTTGTGCGACGCGTCCATCAGCGTTACCTCGCTCGCATCTACGCGGCTCGGCTGCAAGAATTTACGTGCCGACACACGCTCGCTCATGAAGTTGCCGTTATCGTCAAGCTTTGCGCCAGCGTCAGCAATTACCTCATTCACCTCTTGCGATGCATCCAAATAAACAATCTCATCTGTCACGCGGCCATTCTCAACTTTGCGGTACGGCGTTTCGATAAATCCGTATTCGTTAATCCGCGCGTATGTAGCCAAATTCAATACTAGCCCAATGTTAGCGCCCTCCGGCGTTTCCACGCTACAAATACGCCCGTAGTGTGTCGGGTGGGCATCGCGCACCTCAAATCCAGCGCGCTCGCGGCTTAGTCCGCCCGGTCCCATTGAGCTCAATCGGCGCTTGTGGCTTAACTCCGAAATCGGGTTCACTTCGTCAAGCAGCTGGCTCAATTGGCTACTCGCAAAGAATTCGCGCACCGCCGCAACCACTGGGCGGGCGTTTATCAGCTGGCTTGGTGTCACCGTTTCGATATCGCTCATACTCATGCGATCCATCGCATTGCGCTGCATGCGGAGCATACCTACGCGGAACTGACGCGCTACCAACTCGCCTACAAGCTTAATGCGGCGGTTATCAAGCGCATCAATGTCATCACCCGGCTCCTGCGTGTTGTTCATGCGAATTAGCTCACGAATAATCGCTACCAGATCGTCGAGTCTCAATACACGATTCTCTGCGGTATTTGGTACATCCAAATTCAATCGTTTATTCATCTTATAGCGACCAACGCGACTGTAGTCAAACCTCTTAAAGTCAAAGAACATTCGCTCAATCATCTGGCGCGCGTTGTCAACCGTCGCTAAGTCGCCTGGGCGTAAGCGGCGATACACCTCAATCAGCGCCTCGTTCACACCATGTGCAGGATCTTTCTCTAATGTCGCCTCAATATATTTCGTTTCACCGGTATCAATGTCGGCAAATAGCTCACGAATTTCCGACACCTTACTATAACCAAGCGCCCGCAAAAATGTCGTCACGGCAATTTTGCGCCGACGATCAATTTTTACGTAAATCGCGCCGCTCGCACTTGTTTCAAATTCCAGCCACGCCCCGCGGCCCGGAATTAACTTCGCGCTGTACAAATTTTTACCCGCACCTTTTTCCGGCGTATAGAACACGCCTGCTGAACGAATCAGCTGGCTCACCACCACGCGCTCCGTACCATTGATAATAAACGTTGCGCGATCTGTCATCCACGGATAGTCGCCTAAGTAAATTTCCTGCTCTTTGACTTCACCCGTCACTTTATTTGTTAGTTCGGTGGTCACCAACAGCGGCGCATCAAACGTCAAATTATTTTCTTTGGCAAATTTTTCATCATTTTTTGGCGCTTCAAATTTATAATCCTTAAAACACAGTTCCAATTTCTGTCCAGTATAGTCCTCAATTGGATTAATTTCTGCGAAAATCTCGCTCAGACCCGTCTCGACGAAATCTTTCCACGATTCCTTTTGGTGGGTCAGGAGGTTTGGTACCGCCACCGCCGTGTCGTCATTCGTGAAAAACACGCGCTGTGCCGGAGTGTGATTTGCCGTGGTTGCTTTTGGCATGCGTACTCCCGTTTTGGTTAAATTTGAACAATATCCGTGCTAATGACAAGAGGTGGGTTGGCTCTATCATTCCCGCACGAGTTGGCGCCGAAGCTTTACTAACCATGGATTACCGCATACTAAAACGCCACGCCACAGGCGCAGTACACTATCAACCCACGTTACACAATCTTCATTGCCTTTCATTGTAAAGGGTTTAGGCGGCTATGTCAATGGGGTGCGTATGATTTTTTCAGAGATCCCAGGCAGTGCTAGCTTTCGTCGTAAAACCAAAAGAAAGAGCCTCGCTCCCCACGCGGGTTACGCGGGGGAACGAGGCTGGATGGAAGCGAGTTAGCGGACGGCCGCCGACTCAAGCTCCCGGTAGTGATCGGAGATCGCGGAAGCGACCTCCTCGTCGCGCACGATATTCGCCATATAGGCGTAATAGCGGTCGACGGCGAATCCGATGGCGGCTACGACGCCGCCGACGACGACTACTATCACACTAGCACTAGCCGTGCGATGACTCCGACTGCTTTCTGCGACCAGCGCAAGGATAATCCCTGCACATTGGAAAACACTAGCGGCAAAGCTAGCTTTCCAAAAGAGGTGCTCTCCCTTCGCCCTCAACCTTTGCGACGTCAAATAGATGACATATATACGCCTAAAACGCATCGGACAAAAGAGCTGCCAGCCGCTGTATGCGGCACAGGCGAAACCAGCAACGAAAAGAATAATGATAGCGGCGGTCCAAATCACATCAGACATTTTTCCTCCTATAACTAGAAATGCCCGTGCGAGTTTTATAATATCACATCACCGCAAAAATTGCAACAGTGCCTAGCGCCCGCGCCGGATCATTTCGTCTGCCAGCCCATATTTTACCGCTTCATCGGCGCTCATCCAGTGGTCGCGCTCCATATCGGCTTTGACTTTTTCGAGTTTTTGTCCGGTGTTTTTCGCGATTACTTTCGCAAGCAACTCTTTCATGCGCACCGATTCGCGCAAGCTAATTTCCTGGTCGGTCACCATACCCTGTGTACCGCTGGATGGCTGATGGATCATCACGCGCGCATTCGGCAGCACGAACCGTTTGCCTTTAGCGCCGCTGCTTAGCAAAAACGCGCCCATGCTCGCCTGCAGCCCGATGCCAATCGTCTGGACGTCCGGCTTGATATATTGCATCGTATCGTAGATTGCCAGCCCGTCGTACACGCTGCCGCCCGGGCTATTGATATACAGCTGAATATCTTTGTCGGGATCTTCGTTTGCTAAGTGTAGCAGCTGCGCCACGATCGTATTCGCCGAGCCTTCCGTTACTTCCTCGCCTAAAAAGATAATCCGATCTTCAAGCAATCGGGAATAAATATCGTACCCGCGCTCGCCATCGCGCGTGCGCACGATTACATTTGGCACTAAATAATTTCGCATATCATTCATAGATTTCATTGTACGCTGAATATTAGCACTCGTCAAGGGAGAGTGCTAATTCGCCCTATCATTCCTACTGCACCCTGGCTGCCAAATTACGTATCGTGGTTATCAACGATTAATTTATTACGCTCGGCAGTCTTTTCGCGATCCTTATTTAGCAGCATTTGCGCCTCATCGGTATCAAGCGCAAGAATCTTTGCATATACGCCGCTATCATTCCTACCAGAAAGCACAAGTATATTTAGCTGCTCATCGGCGTAAACAACATACTCGTCTCCGTTCTCTAGGTTGCTCGTACCGAAACACGCGGTATTAATTTCGGCTGTTCTGCGGCCGTCTTTCGAGACGGCGTAAATACCAATTGAATCTGCCACAAACAGTCCTTCCGGTGTTGTATTGTCGCTTGCAACAAAACCGTCCACGTTCGGCCCGATAAACAAGCTGTCGGCGTACGGTATTGCTTTGCGCAATGCGTGATCGCTTGGTAATTCCGCCGTCAAACCAAACACTTTGTCTTTTTCATACGAAAGGAAATGCGCGCCAAGCTGTTCGGTAGCGTCCGTTGTCTTGCGCCACGGCTGCAAAAAGTGTATTTCCGGCGGCGAATAAATCGGGCGTTTAATATGCGAGTCTTTACGCAGCTCATCTTTCTCATTTATTGAATAACTTGAGTCCAGATGACCCGATCCCATCACTGTGTGATATGACGCGTACTCATTTGTCTCAAGCGCACAACCTTGCTTGAGTAGATTCTGGATCGTATCAATCGCATACAATTGCACGAGACGCCCGCTGCTTTTGTCTTCGACGCGAGCGTCAAGCATTCCCTCATGCTCCAAACCTTTGCCAATTTTCCTTGGATTGAGCAAATGACCAATTTCGTGTGCCGGCGCACAGCCGACCGGATCACAGTATGTTGATATATGAATCCTCGGATTATCTGGATCTTGGTAGGCGATGCCAATCGCTTTCTCGCTCAACTCAGAATAGTGACTATCGAAAATCACCATCGCGATAACTGGCTTGCCATCATAATCATCACTCTCTGTAATTTGCCCGCGCGCTTCTTTTATATATCGCTTAAACTGGTCGGTCGTATACATTGGCATTTCATCGCTATCATCTTTGCGCGGGCGCACACCTTCCGGCTCAACGACTTTTTCGATATGCTTAATATCTATCTGATATTGCCCACCAAGCGTTTGTTCAATTTGACTAACGTTATCTTGTACCGTGTCCGCTATATGCTCGCGTCCCCATCGGCGCCGACTGTCAGTACCATTGCCGTCGCAGCTATCGGGGTCAATCGCCGAGCCGTAAATCGCAACGACCCCCAGCGTCATCTCTACGGAATCATTTGGACCAATCCGCTCAAAACGGTCGTATAAATACTCGACCGCACCCTCGCCAACAGCGCCTACTGCAAGCCCTGCTGTAACGCCAACTGCAAGGTCCCACAAAAACGATCGCCGTGAAATACTCGCAGGGGTTTGCTCGTCCGGCTCAATACAATCCGAATCATCATCAAAGTCCTCCGAATCATCAGAGAGATCCGGCGTCTCTGCGGAATCCGAAGCGCACGGGTACGCAATCACCTCTTTGCAGTGTTCATACATATCTTTTTATTATATACCAAATATATACTTTTGTCAAAATAAACATGAGTAGTCCACTCAGCCATGCCCAGAGCATCTATTTAGTGCCTTAATCCGCTACGAGTTCAGTTCAACCAGCTTGTCGATTGTTTTTTCAGTGATCAGCCGATTCGCAACTTCGCGCTGCGCTTCAGGTTTATCAAAGTGTTTTGCCATCTTGGGATTGTTCGCGTATTGCTGCTTATAGGCGTTAATATGCGCCGCCAACTCGTCTGCCGTCGCTTCAATTTTCAGTTCTTTACTTAACTGCGCCAGCACTAGACCTGCCTTGATACGCGCGTCAGCGGCATCATTCGCTTCAGCTTTCACCCAAGCGTCACGATCGGCATAACCTTTCTCTTCAAAATACTGCTCTAAAGTGCGGCCCCGATACATCAAATTTTGGCGTAGATCCTGCTCCAGCGAGCGAATTTGGTCGTCACGCAACACCGATGGCACGCTCACCGTGCTCTTTGCAACCAGCTGTTTTACTAGCTCATCTTTCAAATCGTCTTTTGCCCTACGCTCTGCTTGCGCTGTAATCTCCGCTTTTATGTCCTTGCGCAAATCTTCCATTGACGTAAATGGACCAGCCTTTGCGGCAAATTTATCATCAAGCGCAGGTAACTTTACGCTATTTACTTTTTTCACTGTCACTTCAAACACAACGTCCTGCCCAGCTAAGTCTTTCGCATGATAGTCCTTCGGGAATGCCAGCTTAACATCTTTTGTATCGCCTGCCTTCAGACCAACAAGCGCATCTTCAAATCCCGGGATGAAAGAATTTGAACCAAGCACTAGCGGATAATCCTTGCCCGTGCCACCCTGAAACGCCTCGCCATCTTTTTTACCGACGAAATCAATCACTGTCTCATCACCTATTTTTGCAGCGCGTTTGACTTCTTTCTTTTCCGATAACCCTTTTTGGATTCGTTCAATCACTTCGTCAATTTCTTTTTTATTGACGTTAACCGCCACTTTTTTTGCCTTAAGCTTTTTGTAATCACCTAATTTCACTTCAGGCAGTACATCTGCTTCGGCAGTAAACTCTAGTAGCTCGCCCGGTACGTATTTTTTAATTTCAACTTCGGGGCGGGCTAGCACCTGCAAATTGTTGTTCAAAAAAGCTTCGGCAACCGCACGGTTTAGCGCTGCGTCTAGCGTCTCCTGCGCCAACGCATTCGGATCGGCATGTTTTTTCACAATCTCAAGCGGCACATGCCCCGTACGAAATCCATTAACTTTGACTGTTTTTGCTAAGCGCTTTAGCGCCACCTGCTCAGCTGCTGCCAGTTCGGCATGATCCGCCGCGACCACTACTTTCACGCGCGTATCTGATTCGTGTGTTACTGTCGTCTTCATAACAGCACATTATAACAGATATACCGGTGTCTGTCAGGCGTCAAAGTCGTCCAAAAACTCCGACAAGTCAAAATCATCATCTTCGCGGACGCGCACGCGGCGGTCGCTCACGGCTGTTACGATTCGTTCAAACCCAACCGTCTTGTCTGTGCCGTCGCGCAAATTTTTCAGCGTGTACGTCTGCCGTTCCACGCTCGCCTCATCAATAAGCATGACATACGTGATATCTTTTTCTACCGCCGTGACCAGCTGCTCTGCTAACGTTCGACCGGTATAGTCAACTTCGGTATGGATTCGTTCACTGCGTAGTTTTTCGGCAATTCGCTCCGCCGTATCAAATACGCGCCCAACCGCCGCCACGTATACTTCAGTTGCGCTCGGTAATCCTGCATGCCCGCTTTCTTCCAGAGTCTCAACGATATGCGCCATATCGCCCAACGATGCAACTAACGTTTCCAGCGACGGCGCGACCATTCGCCCACCGCGATATAATAATTTTTCATCGTTTGCGACAATATCAAACAATACGCCGGCTGTACAATCGGCATACGATAATGTTAAATCAAGCACTACGCCGGTGATACCGAGCACCTCAAGCCGCGCATACAATGCCGCTAAATCTTGGTATGCGTTATGCTCGCGCACCGCTTCAGGCAATTCCTCAGCATTTTTCGCCGCCAATACTTTGGCGAGCTGCTGCAAAATCGTGCCCGCCTGCATGCGCCCAACGATATCAATCGCGCGGTCACGGAACTCTACAGGCGTAAGCATGCGCTTTTCTGCAAGCAGGCGCGTCATGAGCTCGGTCTGTATCGCATCCAGTTCTAAATAATCCTCCAAAATCGCTTGCACGATTCGCGCGTCGTTCAATCGTATACGATAGCTCGTACGCGGCAGCCCGATCGCATCCAGGCTGCGCTTTGCAATAGCAATCGCCTCAACATCAGCACGCGGCGACTCGCAGCCAACATTATCGTAATGAAAAACCCGCCCCGACCATGTATACGCCGGTCGTCCGAGCGAGCCATTCGAGATCTTAAAACGCCGCGCATAATGTACCGACACCGGCATATCGTCGCCAAATTCTTCGTAGCCGTATAATTTTGCCGTTCGACGCCACGCCGACTCAATATGATGGCGCACACGAACAGATTGCGGGTAGTACAGCTCCTGGCCGCCCACCAAATTGGCTAACGAAGCTTTCATAAGAGCTATTATAGCATACTTGACTATATTTTGCAAGCATTTTATATTATGGATGCGCTTAATTTTTGTATTAGAAAATACCCTCTAGCATAGAGCGTCATTGCAGCCTATGTTGCCGTACCCACGCATACATCGCGATTCCGGCCGCTACGCCGACATTAAGACTGCGCGTACTACCAAATTGCTCAATCGCAATAGTCCGGGCAGCATACCGCAATAGCTCTTGGCGAATTCCTGAGCGTTCCGCGCCAAATAGTAGTACGGCATTTTTCGGTAATTTCGTGCGGCTCAAAGGCTGCGAGCCATCAATATTATCAACCGCGATCAATTCTTTGCCCGCAATCGCATGTATAAAGTCATCCGTCGCCATATAGTAGTGCACATGCAAGTATTTGTCGGTCATCATTGCGCCGCGCTTGTTCCATTGCCGCCGCCCGATGACATGCACGTGCCGCACGCCAAACGCATTCGCGCTGCGCACGATCGTGCCCATATTAAAGTCCCGCTCAACATTATCAATTGCAATCTCTAGCGCTGAACCATGCGCGTCCAGATCATTGATAATTTGCTCCATCGGCACGCCTTTGTAACGGTTGACGACGTTGCGGGAGTCGCTAGGCGTCATCGGTAGTTCGTTCCGAAGCTGAAGCTTCTTCGTCTCTTCGCATCTTCAAAAAAGCCTGCATCAGTGCATTGTGCGCAACAGCTCCGGCGCTAAATGGTATTTGCCAAGAATCTTTCGGCCGCGTATCAAGCACGTGCTCGTACTCGTCATTTATACACGCGACTCCATCTCCTGCAGAAATATCATTTGGCATATCTACGAGCCTGTCCAGCACAGCAATAGCAATAACGCACGGATCGTGCGGCAAGTCATCTATACGCGTTTCGACTTGATTGCCATCAATGTCTTCGTGCTTTACTGTCTGCTTTGCCATAGCGCCAGCGAGCGTACCTTGTTGCGACCGAATTCGATCGAGCGGGAACCTTTCAACTGTCATATAATCCTTTCTCGTTTGCATCATGATATACGAGCAGCAAACGTTTGATTTATTATTGACAATCTCTACATTGTATCATGTTATATAATAAACATGAATTCATGCGGCTATTTACTTTGCGCCGAAGTGCCGGTATAATCAGATCGTGAGAGTCCGGAGCGACTAAAACTGGTGCACTTTTATACCCATTATGCATGCGGATGTGGCGGAATTGGTAGACGCGCTAGCTTCAGGTGCTAGTGCCAGCAATGGCGTGAAGGTTCAAGTCCTTTCATCCGCACCAAATCACGCCTAATTTCCGAATTTTATCCCGATTTGACAGACTTTTACAACCAAGCTAGAACTCATTTCCAGTAAAATATGCAGCTCAGCCCTAGCGCCTGCGAGCGCATAGCGTCCGCTCGCCCCACCAGAGAGAGCCCTTTGGTCTATATTACTATTTACGTAAATATCACGTTTCTCAAGAATCAAATACGTATGTAGTATTTATTGTAAGTATGGTACAATAACTATGTAAAATTATAGGGAGAATATATAGTTGCTTCAATCAAGCATTGCAGGTGCAATTCTAAAGAATCCTGAGCTAAAAAGACCATCTGTTGTACATGGAGTAGGATTTGAGCACGGCACGACAGGTCGTATTGAGGAGCTTGAATATCATTTCGGCTTGGACGCTGAGAGTATTGCATTAACCGCACTAAAATTGCTATATGACAAGAAGCAACCCTAATATCCTCCTTCTCGCAGGTGCAAATCCACGTAATCGCCAATGGCTATGCAAACTTTCCGAGTGTCTCAAAAACCATAGTATCGACTCAGAAACCTTTCCGTATCTTCATTGGGATAGTAAATCTGAAATAGACATCAAAAAGGAAGTGTATCGGCTTGGAGAATACATTAAGTCGCATGAGTCAACGATAGTGATCGCAAAATCAGCAGGTGCAATTATAGGAATGAACGCAGCGCTCAATGGCGCCACTGTTAACAAGATGGTTATGATTGGCTTGCCGATTGCTTATATGGAGGAGAGGCACATTGATACAGTCCAGCTAATTGAGAGCATTTCAGTTCCGACATTATGCATTCAGGCAAGTGAGGATCCTATGGGTAGCTACCGTGAAGTTAGCAAACTATGTTCAAGCCAACCGCTCCTTGAGATGGTGGAGGTAATAGCTGCCGACCATGCTTATACCGACCTCGCCAGTATCGCACGTCATATTGAAGCCTTTATTCACGACGTATAATTGAATAAGCAATCAACGAAAGTCCCCCGCTAGATTAAAACCGAAGCGTACCATCAATCATGCCGGCAAGCTGGCGTACGTCATTTAGCTGCTTAACGCCAGGATTAAGCGTACCAAGCGGATCAAATAGCTTGCGGATCGCACGGTACATGTCAACGCGCCGCGCACCAATGCATTCGTATGCAAATCGGCTTAGCAACCGTCCTTCGCTGTGCTGACCAACGATTGCGCCGCCGTACTGATGAACGAGCCGCGCTGTTTCGTCAAACAAACGCATGAGTTTTTGCCGGTCGCTCGCCTGCGCTATCGGCGCAAGCGGATATGCCGACACGAGTTCAGTCAAACCGTCTACCGCAATTGGCAACTCCACGCGCAACTTATTAGCAAGCGCCGTCAGCGCTTTTGTGAAATCCTCAAACCGTTCCGGCGGCACGAACCAATCGGACAACAATGGCGGCACGCCAACGCCTGCACGATCTGGCAGTGTAGAATAGCGCGTAATATCAAGGAGCGTCAATAGCGAAGCGCGCGCATCATCGTCCAATACCAGCGAAACGTCAGCTACGCTACCGCATAATTTTTCAAGCTTTTTCTTTCCTTTCGCACGGGCACGCGCGTTAAAATCATCAAAGCCAACAAGAATAACCGCCTGCGGCGCTTTACCGCCAACCTCTTGAAACCACGGCGCCTTATAGCCAACTTGTACCGCCCGCCGTACGAGCGCCGCATCAAAGTACTTCACAAACGCCGGCGCGAACCGGCGCAGTTCATCAAGCATGTCGCGCGCTGTGTCTGCCGAAGCAAATACAAGCGCCGCCGTATCTAAATGCTGACTGCGAAAATCAACGCGCAAAATCATCTCGCTGATAATACCAAGCGTACCCTGGCTGCCGATAAAGAGCGGCGTCAGGTCGATGCTGCCGTCGCGGTCGCGTACACGCGCGATACTATTATAGCCAGTTTGATCGCGCTCGTGGATTGTACTGATTTCATCAGCGTAATCTTCCAAAATTGTTTCTACACCGCGGTAAATATCGCCCTCTAAATCCTGCTGGCCTTTCTTGCGGCTGAGCTCACGTTTACTAATTTTGCCAGTCTGCAGCACGTCGCCGTTCGCTAGCACAACCTCTAACTGGCTCACATTCGCCGCAAGCGAACCATATTTGCCCGCCAGATACCCCGCAGCATTGTCGGCAATCGCGCCGCCAATTGTGCCGCGCGGGTCAAGTCCATCAAGCGCCAGAACTCCCGTGCCCTGCAAGGCAAGCGCCGATTGAAGCGCCTGAATCGTCACGCCAGGCTGCAAACGTGCCAACCGCTGTTTACTATCATATTCAAAAATCGTGTTCATGTGTGCCGCGAGAGAGATTTGTGCGCCGCGACCGACAGCACTGCCATTAATGCCATAGCCGGCACCGCGCGCTACGAGCGGCAACGCGTGTCCGCGCTCAGACAACTGCCACGAAAAACGCGCCGTTTTACGAATATCGCTCGTATTTCGCGGTGACACGACCATTTCAGGAGCAATCGCCAAAATCCCCGCGTCCCTGGCGCGCGCCGCACGCAAATCCGTGCGAAAATCTACCTCGCCTGCCAAGTGTCCGCGCAAATAGGTTGCGACTTTGCTCATTATTACCCCTTATCCCTAATCGTTTACGTCTGGATTTATTTTAACACAAGCAGAGTGAGATAGAAAATAGTATTAGCAACAAACCCAATACTATTGACGAGCCGCAAGGTCGCATGGTAGCCTCTCGTAATTTCACTCGTTGTTTGTTATACTAGACCTTACGCGTTTACGCGCGCCATGCGGATGTGGTGGAATTGGTAGACACGTATGCCTTAGGAGCATATGCCTCACGGCGTGAAGGTTCAAGTCCTTTCATCCGCACCATTTCAGAGTAAAAATCCAAATCGTCGCCCGAATGGGCGATTTTTTGGTTTACATTTTTTTAATTCTTGCCACAGACAAAAACCACTTTCCGCCCCCGCTCTAGAAGTGGTTTTTTGAGCTTGCGCTTATAGGAGTTTGGGTAATGGTTTTGTTATGTAAAAAACAGGTTCAAGCCAAAGATTTCTGCGAGAACAACTTTTTGTCCATCAAAATCGTCAGATTTTAACAAATAACAGATAGATTTTGCAGTTTCTAGCCATTTTTTCATCGGTTCTATCCAAGCATTTTGGTTGACTTGTAAATTAACCAAACTTTCTTCTAGGGTTTTCTTTTGGCTTAAAATCTCGCTCTTTTTAGTCAGAAAAGTTTGGCGATCAATGTCCTGATCTAAATAACTATCCAGCAAAATCTGCTGTTTATTGGTTAGTTTTGCGATTTGCGTTCGCAAATCGTCCAGTAAAGAAACATTGCCAGCGATTTCGGCTTGCTCGTCTCGCTCAATTCGTTCATGCATAAAAGCAAACACTTTTCGCTCATTGCATACTTGCCAAGTAATGCCGAAAGCTGGGGCAACAAATCTTTTTCTCTAATTGGCGGATTGGTGCATTTTGTGGCTCGTTTCTTTCGAGAACAGCGGTAATAAGTCCAGCGGTGGAAATTGCCGTTTTTTCTGAGTTCTAGTTTTAGTTTCGCTAGTAATACTCATGCCACAATCAGCACACTTCATCAGCCCCCCCAAAAACGGCACGGTTGGCTTTTTTGCTCGTTTCTTGTGTCCACGCTCAGCAATCACTAGCTGGACTTTATCAAAAAGAGCTTTGGAAATAATTGGCTGGTGGCGACCTTCGTAAAATTCGCCTTTATAGAGAAAAAGCCCATAGTAAAAGGGATTTTGTAAAATAGACTTCACTTTATCGTCTTTGAAGACTTTGCCAGTTCTGGTAATTGCTCCATTGTCTTGCAAGAAATCTGCCAACTGACTCATAGTTTGGTCGCCACGAGCATATTTTTCAAAAATCTCTTTTACAAGTGGTGCATAGCGTTTGTCTAAAACAATAGTTTTACTGCGACTATCGTTTAAGTAGCCAAAAGGAGCTTGGCTAGGAAAGTCGCCGTTTCTAACTTTGGCTCGCAAACCTCGTTTGGTGTTTTCAGACAAATTATCGACATAATACTTGGACTGACCAAACATAATTGATAGCATAAATTTGCCCTGCGAGGTATTTTCGAATTGGAAAACTGGAAATTGTAGATAATTGAGTGTGGTTTGATCGAGCAAATAGATAATTTGCCCGCCATCTATTGAATTACGAGCCAGGCGATCTGGATGCCACGCCAAAATACCATTGGCTTCGCCATTTTCAATACGTTTTATCATGGAATTAAAAACTGGACGACCGGGCATTTTGGCAGTGCGTTTTTCTATGAGTTCGTCAATCACCACCAAGTCATTATCTTTGGCAAATTTTCTCAGTTCTGCCAACTGAGCTTCAATGCTCAAAACTTGCTTGTCTTCCGTATCTGTTGACTTGCGTGCGTACAAAATATATTTTTCCATTTTTCACCCTTTTAACTTAAAAAGCCGACTTGGTGCAACACAATCTAGACAAACTAAACTGTTCCAAGTCGGCTATTTAAGCCAAAAGTAAAGCTTGTCTATAAATTGTGTTGCTCCTTTATTGCACCATATCTCAAACACCCATTAGCGCAAGCTCAAAAAACCACTTCTAGAGCGGGGGCGGAAAGTGGTTTTTGCCTTTGGCAGGAATTAAGAAAAATAAATGAAAAAGTCGCTTTTTCAAGCGACAATTTCGAAAAATCCATATTTTGGTGCGATTTTACGCCCAAACTCGAACCTATTTTGAGAGCAAGCCTAGACCCTAGCAAATACATCAGGGCAAAGCCCTGTTCGGCGGGTCGCCCGCGCCCCGACCCGCCGAAATAAAGCAAATAATTACACAAGAGAAGTAGGCTAGTTGTTCGGTATCTTAAGTCAGATATCAGTGACACTAGCCCAAGTCACTCGCATTTGTTCAGATGGATTCCTCCAATCTAGGGGTGTGCACCCCTTACCGTTGTTCTACCGCTGCCTCTCGATCTCGATGACGTGGACACCGAGACGCTCCTTGTGCGGCGGGTAGATCTTGCGAAGGAGATGGAGCGCCTCCTCGTCGCTGCTTGCATGATCGCATCAAAGTAGGGTTTCTTGATACGCATCTTGCGCACGGGATCTCCTTTCTGGAGGCTGAGCCCCCACTGCTGCACCACGCTGTTCGGCGCGTACCCACCAGGGAACACGCCCTCCAGGCTCCAGCCATGACGCTGGAGACAGGCGACCTGCCACGGCTCGGGAACCAAGTGGACGTACAGCTTGTGACCGTAGTCCTCCAACAACCCCTGTAGGTCGACAACGAGCGCCTCAAACGCCGCCTCCGATGAGGCCACCAAAGGCATCAGCTTGATGGGCCGCCCCTTCTTCGGAGTAGCCCCGGCGACGCCGACCACCTTACCGTCACACTCAGCAACGAAGATGATCTTGAACTTGGCGTTCACGTCACCAGACTCCCTGCGGCGGTAGCCGGCGAAGAGGGCGTCAACCCAGCTGTCGTCCACCCCTTCGAAATCGTCACTCATCTGCGACAGGATGAGAGCTCGCGCGCCGTCAGCGTGCTGACTCTCGTCAAACGGAACCACAGAGATGTTCGGCGAGTCGAAACCCGCCTCATCCACGAGCTGCTTGTACAGCATGTGCTCGTCGATACCCATCTTGTAGTGGTCGCGAGCCGTCCCGGTGATGTAGAATCCTTTCTTCAGAAAGAATCCAAGCGCTTTCTTGTTAGGTGCTGCCACGGTGCAGTAGATCTGTCGAGCACCGAGGCTGCGGGCGAAGTCTTCAGCGTGCTTGAGCAGCATGCTGCCGACGCCCAGCCTCCCTCGGTACGCCGTGTCAACAATGAGAGGACTGATCTTGGCAGTTCCCTGTTTCTTGTTGACGACGTGAATGACGCCTGCAGGTTGCCCATCGCCGCTTTCGGCAATGAACATGTGCTGCCCAGAAGAAAACTGACCAACCTGATCATGCCCGCCCGCGATGTGCGTATCAAAGATACGCCGCGCGTGCGCATGGTGGTCGCCATCATAGAATGGGCTAAGCGCCTGAACCATGAGATCCGCGACGAAATCGAAGTCGTCCGCCCTTGCGGGGCGCACGATGATGTTATCGACTGACGACTCAGTCATGATATACACCTTCCTGTGACGGCTACGATTTTTGACGTAGCCTGACTGTGTAAGGACAAGATTCTATTCAGAACTAGCCACTGCACACTTTCTCCACCAAATTTGCCTGGGTGGTTGTGAGAGAATAAATCCTTAAAAGTTTTGTAGCATAATAGTCCAATCACTTCAACTGCTACGGTTTGGTCTGGGTTTTCTCGATTTGTAAAAATAATCTTATCGCCTATTTTAATCTGTTGGCGCTTTTCGTCGTAGAGTCGTGATTCTATGGTTTTTTGTCCTGAAACAATAGCGTCAAAAGGAACTGTTGCGAGTTTAAGGGTATGCGTGTTCATAATTGAATTATACCCAATCTTAAGATACCGAACAACTAGCCTACTTCTCTTGTGTAATTATTTGCTTTATTTCGGCGGGTCGGGGCGCGGGCGACCCGCCGAACAGGGCTTTGCCCTGATGTATTTGCTAGGGTCTAGGCTTGCTCTCAAAATAGGTTCGAGTTTGGGCGTAAAATCTCACCAAAAGATAAAACCCACCTAAAGGATTAACGCTTTTAATTTGGAGCTTCTACCGCCCGACCGCTAGCGCTCCAGCACCATCACTTTTCAACTGATCGACAATTACGCCATTTGCATTGACTGCCATTGTCGGACCGTTAATACTTGCGGTTACTATGGTAGTTTGTGCTTGTATGGCATGTAAGCCTATGTCAGCAGCATGAAATTGTTTTTGTAAATAGCCGTAGACAACGTCGTCTAGCGGAGCATAAACTGTATCACTGCCTTTCATGCGATTTACAACATCGGGATAATGCAAATCGTAGCAAACATACGCAGTAACTACTCGCCCTCCAAAACGCACACTTTGCGCCGAAACGCGCCCAACACCTTCTTCATCCGGCGCAATGTGCTGTTTATAATTCACCAGCGCGTCTTTGCCGTCTTCGTCTAATATGACGACCTTTTTGTAGCGTCGATCCCCGATAATTTCTTGCGTATGGTAAACTAACCGCAGATGATTATTTCGAGTAAAATCACGCAGCTGTTCACGACTTGACGCAGGTAATGAATTCTCTGGCCAGACTATCGTTACCCCTGGTTTGGCGTGGCGTGATTTTAGCGCTTGGAGAGATAGTTGCTCCAGTCGCTTAACGTCGTTTTTGGTCGCCGGCACGTTGACGCCGCCCTCGGTCATAGACTGAACTGCTATAGTCGGCAGTATCGGCTGGGCTGGCAATTTTGCAACGACTATATTTGCTGCTATCACAACTACAGCTACTACCCCGCTGGCTATAATAAATTGCATGCGTTTTTGCCGACACCACAACCAGGCTAGCCCGACGCCGATTGCTAGCAATGCAAACTCAATCGCCACTTCGCCGCCCCAGCGCCCTAGTATGAGTATTCCATTGTTGCGCCAAACTGTATAACCGAGATGCGGAATCCACCAGTCTTTCATCACTGGCGCATGCAGTCGTATCCAAGTAAAGCTACACCAGACAATAACAAATAGTACGCTAACCGCTTTTACACCAATCCAGCGTCGTAGCAACACTATCCACCAAATATTTGCGAGTAAAAAGATAAAACCGACACTTGCCAACACCGCCACAATAGGCGTCATAAACTGATAGTACCAATATGTCGTCGGCAATAACCAGCAAGCGCAAAATGTTAGCCCTAAAAAATACGCATGCCGCGCTGTTGCTCGCCGCAGCACCACAAATACTGGCGCCACAGCAAACAACGCCGGCAGCTACAACCACCACACTGACATATGCGCCGCAAACGCCAGCACCACGCCAGACGCTGCCATAACTAGACAGTCCTTAAGAGAGTGGTACTTCGTAAAAACTGAGTACTGCATTATTTCTTAGTGTAGTATTTTTAGTACAACAAACCTGACACTGTGTCAAATTACAAATGACTGTCGTGCGTGCAGAGAGATCACCTCTCTCGGCGGAAAGAGGTGAGAAAAGCATTACCATAACTACGATTGTCCACCACAACAATTTCCTTAGTTAGATTTGGAAACTCACCTCTTCCTGGATGTGATAATACCATAAGCGCCCCAGGTTTGAGAAGACTTAAAAGTTTCAATACTGTGGAAAACTGCGTATCGTGATATGGCGGATCAGCAAAAATAATGTCATAATTTTCTGCTTGACCAGATTCTAACCAAACGCTAACAGATGAGTAAACCAACGTAACGTCGCTTTCGACACCAAGCGATACCATATTTTTACGTAATATATTTTGTGCGATTTTATCACGCTCAATAAATGTAACATGCGCCGCGCCGCGGCTAAGCGCTTCAAATCCAACCGCACCCGTTCCCGCAAACGCATCAAGCACGCGCGCGCCGCGAACTTCGCCGCCAATCCGATTGAACAGCGCGTTGCGAATACGTTCGCCCATCGGTTTAGTGCGCGTATTGTTTGACTTCGGTGCGTCAAGCTTACGTCCGCCGTATTTGCCGGCAATGACGCGAATTGATGTCACGAAGCCGCCTCGCGATACGCCGCATACCATGCGTACATCACGACCGCACAAATTTTCGGAATCAGCGTGCGCCGCGTTTGGTTCGCGAGGCGCGCTGTCCACCCGTGCTTCCAAAATGTTTCATACATATTTAACGCGTAAACTTCCTGCACTGCCTCCAAGAATATGCGCTCTAGCCCTAAGTTGTCCGCACGCTTCACCCATTCTTTACTCGGCGCAGAGTCAGCGAACGTCGTCGTTTTTATCGCTGTTGCCACGCCGATTTCAAACAGCAAATGTGTCGCAAACACACCTTTCGCACCCCAATATTCCCAATTACGCCCCATCGTGTCACGCAGATTTTCACCTTTAATAATATTCTTATCCTTAATCGACAGGCGCTCTTCTTTCGGCTTACCCCACAGTTCTTCAATCTTATCGCTGAGCGGGTAGTGATGTGCTGGCGTCAGACCGTCAGTGATCGCGTGCGCCATCCAGGCGGCTTCAAACGCAGCGCGCACCCGGTTCGTATCGCGAAGCGCCTGCACTAAATTTACATAGTGATCGTTAATCATACCGGCAAGCGCCCGGTCGTTCGGATTCGCCGGGTCAATGTAGTGCCAGGGTTCGTCAATGCTCGGGCTCTTACGTTTAATGCCGTCCGGACCGTTATTACCCTCAAAGTGTAGAATCTCGCGCGTTGTCGGGAAGGAATGCTCTATACCCGTGAACTTTCGCATGTTGCGTCGCGCGATACGGTCGATCTTTTGATGAACCCCCATGATATTGCCTGAATGGGAACGAAATGTCGTACCACTGTACATAATTATTTATTATACCATGTTAGTTAAGCGTCGTTAGGCGTTGATTGCGGCGGACTTCGCGCGCAAGATCTGGGTAATCTGCCAAGTTTTCGCCGCTCGTAATAAACGCCTGCGCCGCTTTTTGAGCACGAGTAATCAACTTCGTGTCAGCAAGCGTCGCGATTTGGAGGTTGAGCGCACCGTGCTGCATGCGTCCGTAAATTTCACCGGGACCGCGCAGGCGCATATCAACTTCTGCTAGGTAAAACCCGTCGTTTGACCGCTCAATCTCGCGTAAACGCTCGCTCGGCTTATTATTTGTACTCATCATCAAATAACAATAACTTTGGTGCTTGCCGCGTCCAACACGCCCGCGCAGCTGATGCAGTTGGCTAAGTCCAAATTGCTCCGCGTCTTCAATCATCATGACAGTTGCATTTGGCACGTCCACACCAACTTCAACTACCGTCGTACTCACTAAAATATCATATTTTTTATCTTTAAAATCCTGCATGACGCGGTCTTTCTCGTTCGGTTTCATTTTGCCGTGTAGTAGTCCGATCGTACGATGACCAAACACACTGTTTTTAAGTTTTTTGTACTCAGCTTCAACGCTTTTGCGATCGTTTTCGGGATTATCGCGGATCAATCCGCAGATGATATACGCTTGACGGCCAGCTTGCAGTTCGCGCTCAACCTGCTGATAGATTTTATCGCGCGACGGCGGCGAGACGAGTTTTGTCTTAATCGGCTTTCGTCCACCGGGGAGTTCATTAAGCACCGACACATCCAGCTCGCCGTATACTGTGAGCGCAAGCGAGCGCGGAATTGGCGTCGCCGTCATTGCCAGCAAATGCGGTAATACGCCAGACTTGCCAAGTAACCGTTGGCGCTGCTCTACGCCAAATCGATGCTGTTCGTCGATTATTACGAACCCGAGATTGTGAAACGCAACTTTATCCTGAAACAACGCGTGCGTGCCAACCACCACATCGACGCCGCCGCTAGCAATCTGCGCATATAACGCCGCGCGTACCGCACCCTTCACGCTGCCGACAAGCAGTCCGACCGTCACGCCAAACGGTGAAAGAAGCGTGCTCAGCGTTTCGGCGTGCTGCGCCGCTAAAATCTCCGTCGGCGCCATCAATGCGGTTTGATGGCCAGCGCTCGCCGCTTGGCGCGCCGCGATGCCTGCAACTACCGTCTTGCCGCTGCCAACATCACCCTGAAGTAAGCGATTCATCGGTGTAGCGTGCTCGAAATCCTGCAATATATCCCACGCCGCCCGACGCTGTGAATTCGTGAGCGCAAACGGCAATTGCGACACAAACTGCCGTACCACACCAGGCTCAAACGTAATCTGATAGCCCTGTAGTTTTTGGTTTTCAATTTTATTTAATTGGCTTGCCAAGATTAACTGGAATAGTTCTTCAAACGCTAGCCGCTCGCGAGCGCGCGCTACATCGTCCACCTGGCGTGGAAAATGCATTGTACTGATTGCATCGGCGCGCGGCATGAGCGCTTCATGCGCAACAACGCTCGGCGGTAGCGTCTCCGGCAATACACTCATCAATGGGCGCAATTGCTCAATAATTTTGCGCACCGTTTGTGACTTAAGTCCGCGCAGTTGGCGATATACCGGTAGTAGTCGCTCGGCTTGCACCGGCAATTCCTTTGCAAGCTCAGCGCTCGGGTTCGTCAGTTGGTAGCGCCCGTAATTGTATTCAAACACGCCGCTAAAGAAAAAATATTCATCGCTTGCGCCGAGCTGCTGCGTGCGATATGGTTGATTAAACCATACGGCGTTTAGCTTTCCACTGTCATCTACTAGTACTGCCGTCGTTAAGCGCAAGCCGCGACGTACGGGGCGCGTGCTAATCTTCTCGCAGCGGGCGCGAATCGTTACGTTGCCAGGTTTGAGTTCAGCGATCGGCGCAACATTCGTGAAGTCTTCATGTCTGCGAGGCAAAAACGCCAGCAAATCACCGACCGTCTCTAGCCCTGCACTGCGCAGCTGCGCCGCCGTTTTTGGCCCAACGCCTTTGATTTGCTCTAATTTGGTTGCTAGATTCACGTTCCTGGCTATTCCGTCACACCAAGCACGCCGTCTAACGCATATGCCGTCGTTTCCCAGCCGTCAACCGCAATGCTGTCAACGCCCATCATCTTAACTGGGTAGTCGTTGCCGCCCTCATTGAGTTTGTCGCCAAAAAAGAGCACTTCGTCCTTAGAAATATCAAGCGCGTCGATTAGTTTGCCGATACCATACGCCTTATCAATGCCCGGGCGCGTAATATCTGTACTCGTCGTGCCGCCGATTCGCACCTCAAGCCCAGGCAGCTGCTCGGCAACTTTGTCGCGATATACCGGACGCACATCTTTGAATTTCTCTGCCCACGCGTATTTGTCCTCAGGCGTCGCTTGCTGCCCAAGCGCCGACATCGTGATTTGGCTGATGCGGTCTTCAATAATTTCTCCTGCTGGCTTGTCGCACCAAATACCCATATCTTTGGCGGTTTTTTCGAGCACGTCAATGATATGTGCACGCTCTTTCTCGCTCAAGTCCTCAGCGTATTGCAACTCCCATTCGCCCCCAAGCGCATCGTACCGGTAGTAGCGCGTGCCGCAAGTCGGCATCGCATGAAAGCGCGCCAGTTGCTGCGGCGATACACTCAAGCGGTCAATTACTTGCAAGCGAATTTGTTTGAACGTGCCACCTGTAATCACACAGACATCATAATACTCTAGCAAACGACCCAGCAACGCCGCCATACGGTCGCTAATCGGCGATTTTGTCACCGCCAACGTATCGTCCAAATCAAATGCCAGCACCTTCTTCATGTATTTCCCCTCAGCGAACGAGTACGAACCCGTTCTTGCCTCTTTTAATTAAATTAACGCCTGATAATTCGCGATCGGCAGTAATCTTTTCTCCATTCACGCTAATAGCGTTATTAGCGATTAAGCGTCGCGCTTCGCCGTTACTCACACATGCACCCGCTTCAACAAGCGCCGAGACGACGTTTTGCGGCGACACGGTCGGAATTTCTGCCGACAACGCATCAAGATCTATATCATTCAGCTTCTGAACGCTTAGTTCGCCGAAGAGCACGCCCGTGACGCGCTCAACACTTTCACGCCGCTCGCGACCGTGTACAAGGTCAGTAACTTCGCGTGCCAAAGTTTTTTGTAGCGCCCGCTCACCTGGATTTAAATGATGATTGTCAATCAGCGCTTCAACTGTCTCACGCTCAAGCAGCGTATAAATCTTAATGAGATCTTCACTTGTCAAATCATCGCAGTTCAGCCAAAATTGATAGAATTGATACGGACTGGTCTTGTTCGGGTCAAGCCACACTGCACCGCCCTCAGACTTGCCAAACTTCACGCCAGTCTGCCTGTTGATAATAAGCGGCGTTGTAAATACATGCGCATCACCACCTTCAAGCTTGCGAACCAAACTTACACCCGTAACACTATTGCCCCACTGATCAGCGCCCGCCAACTGCAGCGTTGCGCCCTTTTCACGATACAAGTGCAAAAAATCATAGCCCTGAATCAGTGCATAGCTAAACTCGCCATAGCTGATGCCGCTACCGCCCTCGCCAATGCGCTGCTGCACAAACTCGCGATCAAGCAATTGCGTCATGCTGACATGCTTGCCGATTTGATGCAAAAAATCAATATAGTTAATATCGCGGAACCAGTCAGCGTTGTCGACAATTTCAAACTCTTTGCCGTTAAAAATCTTCACAAATTGCCGCCGCAAGCCTTCAACATTTCGCGCCACTGTCTCAGCATTACGCAAATCGCGCTCCTGCTTTTTGCCGTCTGGATCGCCGATCATTCCAGTTGCGCCACCGACAAGCAAAATCGGCTTATAACCATACTCGATGAAATGCCGGCACATCATCATTGCTGCTAAATTACCAATTTGCATACTGTCAGCGCTCGGGTCGGCGCCGAAATAAAATGTACGCTTCTCGCCGTCAAGTTCCTTGATATCCGAAAACGTCGTCTGATTGACGAATCCGCGCCAGGTCAGTTCTTCGCTTAGCGTCATTTCATATCCTTTCGTACGCTTATAAATTAACTAGTGCCAGTGTACCATAAAAAGGCTAGGCACGCGACATAAATGGTGGTATGATAGAGGGTAATATTGCTTATGGGAAGAAAATTACTGTGGGGAAAAAACAGGGACCGACGAAGAAAGGCGTGAGCGTTTATTCTAACCTCGCCCGCAAACGACAAGTTAAAAAAGACGCTAAAGCACGAAAGAAAGCGGAATATTTAGCGACGCTGCCGAAACATCCGCTGAAGCGTTTATTGTACCGGTTACACCCGAAACGCGTAGCGAAGTATTGGTTCAGCCGGCAGGGGTTATTTATGTTCCTGAAGATTATCGGCGTGTGCATGCTGCTGCTCGTACTGACGGGAACGGCGCTTTTCGCTTATTTCCGTAAAGATCTCGATCAGATCAATCCCGACACGCTATCGCAGCGCGTACGCACCACAGTGACAAAGTATTACGACCGCAATAATAAATTATTATGGGAAGACAAAGGCGATGGCGACTATACGCTAGTTGTCGACCATAAAAATATTGCACCATGCATGGATCAGGCGACGGTTGCAATCGAGGACAAAGATTTTTATAAGCACGGCGGCATCAGTCCCACCGGCATCATGCGAGCTTTCATTAGCAACTCGCGTGGCAATGACGTTCAAGGCGGCTCGACACTGACGCAGCAGCTGGTTAAGCTGGTTTTCTTGCGCGACGAGGCACTGCGCAGCGGCCGGGGTTTAGCTGGTATCCCGCGCAAAATTAAAGAGATCATTTTGGCGGTTGAAGTTGAACGCATGTATAGCAAAGAGCAGATTTTAGGGCTTTACTTAAACGAATCGCCGTATGGCGGACGGCGCAATGGCGTTGAGTCGGCAGCGCAGACATATTTTGGCAAATCATCGAAAGATTTGAATTTATCGGAGTGCGCGCTACTCGCGGCAATCCCAAACAATCCGAGCGCCTATAATCCGTACAATATCGCCGGGCGTAATGCTCTGCTCGCACGCCAGCGCAAAGTGATTGATAATATGGTTGAGATGAAATATATCTCCAAGGAGCAAGCGAATCAAGCAAAAAGTGTCGCTATTATGGACACTGTAAAGCCGCTTGCCGATCAGTATTCTAATGTGAAAGCGCCTCATTTTGTGCAAATGGTCAAAGAGCAGCTGGAAGGCGAACTCGGCAAAACGATCGTCGGCGAAGGCGGACTAACCGTGAAGACGACGCTTGATATTGACGTACAAAATTTACTTGAGTCAAATATGACAGCGATGTTCAATGGCAGCATGACGAGCCGCGATTGCAACTATCGAAATTGTCCGAACCATGCCGGCTTTACGAACGGCGCGGCAGCGATTGAAGATACGAAGACCGGCCAGCTGCTAGCGCTAATGGGTAGCCGCGACTTTAATTACACCGGATTCGGTCAGGACAATGCTGCAAAAGCGTTTATCCAGCCGGGGTCGTCGATTAAACCGTTCGTCTATGCGCAGCTATTCAGCGACCAAGGCAGCGGCAAGCAGAACTATGGCAGCGGTTCGACGCTCACCGATACCAAAACGACGTTCCCAGGTAATTACACGCCGCAAAACGCCGACAATAAGTTTCAGAATAACATCAATATCCGCCAGGCGCTTGATCGTTCGCGCAACATTCCCGCCGTCAAAGCGATGGCGATTAACGAACAGAATAGCTCTGGCAGCACCTGGTCGCTAATTCGTGCTGCCGGTAATAAATATTACTGCACCAATGGCGCCGACGCGCAGGCTGGCTTGTCGAGCGCGCTCGGCAGCTGCGGCACGCGGCTGATTGACCATGTCAATGCTTACTCAACATTGAGCCGCCAGGGCGTCTACATGCCGCAAACGTCAATCATAAAAGTCACGAACAGCAACGGCGAAACACTCAAAGAATATAAAGCATCAAGCAAACAAGTCATCAACCCGCAGGCGGCGTACATTGTGACCGATATTCTAGGCGACGCGAAGGCGCGCGCCGGGCTTGGCTGGAATCAAGATTATCTACCGGCGCTCACCGGAATCGGTGTCCACGCTGCGGTCAAAACAGGAACAAGTAACGGCGAAAAAAACGGCAAGGTCGCGTCAAAAGATATCTGGGCGGCCGGCTACACGCCGAGCCTGTCAATGGCAGTATGGTTCGGCAATTCCGACACATCGGTGCTCAAGAGCGGCAACTCGCTCATTCCTGCAATGTTCTTTGATAAAACGATGGCGGCAGTGTCGAAATCGTACGCCGATCAAAAGAAATTAGCCCTAAGCGATTGGTATACGGCACCGAGCGGTATCCAAAATATCAAAGGCGAACTCTTTCCGTCGTATTACAACAAATCAACCGGTACATCAACAGCAAAGATGACGTTCGATAAAGTGTCAAAAAAGAAGGCGACCTCATGTACGCCGGAAGATGCGAAAATTGAAATCGGCGTCATCAAAGCGAAAGATGATTTTACTAAAAAAGAAATCATCACCTCGACCGATAGCAGCTACGACGCCAACGCCGACGACGACGCCCACCAATGCGACGACGCCAAGCCAACCGTATCAGTCAGCACAACATCAAGTGGCACCGTCTCCGTCACGTATACGCACGGGCGCTACACGCTTCAGTCGATTGAATTACTATCCGGCAGTACGGTTGTTGCCAGCAAGCAGGTCGACAGCAACGGTACATGGACATTATCGCCAACCGACTTGGCGTCCGCTACAAGCGGCACGATCACCGCAAAGGTAACTGACGTCGGCTACTACACCGCGACAAATAGCACGAGCTACCAAAAGAGCAGCAGTTCATCAAGCGGCAGTTAGTATAAGAATGACCGCAGTAAACAAATTAACCAATCGTATTTTGCATTAAACCTCCAGACTAAAGAGAGGTTCAGCCTGCGGCACGCCTCGTTCACTAGCTATGCTACTTGCTCCCAGAGCAAAGCTGGAGTCTAATCGCAGAAAGCGAAAATACACTCGCTACTGCTCATTCACGAGGGCGATCAAGTCATCCTCGTGATTTTTGCGGCGCGAATGACTCGTGCGGCGCGGCTCGGAATTTGCATTTGGCTGTGAGTGCGAAGCCTGTACCGTCGCACCATCTTTTCCCTTTCGCGAAGTGCGCGTCCGGCGAGAAGCTTTGCTATCTTCGGGCGTGCGCTGCATGCGCGACGACTGCGCTGTTTTTGCCGAGCGCGCTTGGGTTGCCGTACTACTACGCTGCACGCTTGACGTGTTTTTACCTCGACGGCGTTGATTTGAAGTAGACGGAGCAGCCGACTCGTTTGATGTATTGTTTGCTGCTTGCGATTTTGCCGTTTTGTTTAGTTCGCCTGACGCCGCAGTAGAGATTGCGCTGTGCGATTTTGACGATTGGCGCTGCGTACGGCGTTTTTCCGGCTGAGCCTCGTTTACTAATTTCGCAAACATCATGCGCCCTGCCGCTGTTTGCAGACTGCGCACAATTTCAACCGTATGCGTTTGCCCAATTTTGCTGCTCGCCTGTTCAACGACGACCATCGTGCCGTCCGGCAAATAACCGACCGCCTGGTGCGAGTCTTGTCCTTTCTGAATCAGATCGAGAAGAAGCTTTTCTCCCGGCAAATATTCCATGCGCAGACTCTGCGCCAGCTCATTCAGATTCAGCACTTCCGTACCTTCCACCGCTGCGACTTTGTTAAGATTATAGTCAAGCGTCATGATAACCGCGCCGTGTTGTTTTGCGAGTGACAACAGCCGATCGTCAACACCTTCGCTGGCGCGGCTGCCGTCCTGCAGCAACTCCACTGAGACACGCTCCATCGCCTGCAATTCCGTCACAACGTCAAGCCCATGGCGCGCGCGAGCACGTTTATCGCTATCGGCATGGTCTGCTAAAAATTGCAGCTCACCGATCACTGAGCGCGGAATCACCAGCGTGCCGCCAATGAATCCCGTACCCGCTACCGCAACAATCCTCCCGTCCATCAATACCGATGTATCAACTAAAATCGCGCGGTCTTTCGCTTTAATGTTCGTCTTTGGCAGCCGCGCCAATAAATATGACACTTCGCCCAAAATTAATAGCGTCACCGCTAGTAATACAATGTCCTTTGTTTCCATACGTTCCTTTCTTTTCGCGAGATTTGATCTCTGTTAGCGACTACTTCATGTAGTCAATGAGCGCCTGGCGCAAATCATGCGCGCCGCGTACAAATGAATTCTTTTTGCCCGATTTTGGAGCAATCGCCTGGGTAAAACCGAGCTTCTTCGCCTCAGCAATACGCTTATTAGGTAGTCGCGCCGAGCGGATTTCACCGCCCAAACCAACTTCACCGAACACCACCAAGCCATCGTCTAGCTTGCGCCCCGCTGCCGCCGAAGCGATTGCCATCGCAACAGCCAAATCGGCCGCTGGATCCGCCAGCTTCAGTCCGCCCACTACATTGATATAAATATCTTTGTCAGATAAGTTCAGTTTTGTGCGTTTCTCAAGCACAGCAATCAACAGGTTGAGGCGATTCAAGTCGAATCCGCTCGCCGTTCTCTTAGGATACCCGAAATTTGTCGAATTGACAAGGGCTTGAATTTCTACCAAAATCGGACGGTTGCCTTCAAGCGTAGCAAGCACTACCGATCCATCAGCATTTTGGCGCTCGGCAAGTAATGCCGCCGACGGATTTTCGACCACGCTCAAACCGCGTTCACTCATCTCAAAGATCGCCGCTTCGCTAGTTGAGCCGTAGCGATTCTTTACCGCGCGCACTACTTTGAAGCCACCATAGCGGTCGCCCTCAAACTGCAATACAACATCAACTAAATGCTCCAACACTTTTGGTCCGGCAATTGAACCTTCTTTCGTGACATGTCCGACCAAAATCACCGCTGCGCCGGACGCTTTAGCAGCACGAATAATGACGTTGCTTGAGTTAGTAATTTGACTGACCGTTCCCGGCGCGCTCGCCACCTCTTCAAGGCTAAGCGTTTGAATGCTATCAATAATAACAAGCTTGTAAGCACCGCTGCGAATCGTCGCCGCAATATCGTCAGCGCTCGTGCTTGCGACAAATTGCAAATGGTCGCCCGCCACCGCGCCCAAGCGCCGAGCTCGCAGTTTAACTTGCGACGCCGACTCCTCGCCGCTCGCGTACAGCACTAGCGCTTCTTCAGAGATATGCGCCGCTATTTGCAGCAATAGCGTCGACTTGCCGATACCCGGCTGACCAGCCAGCAGCATAACGCCGCCCGGTAGAATACCGCCGCCCAATACCGCGTCTACATCAGCAATACCCGTGCCAAGACGTGCGGTTGATGCTTCTGCCGAAATTGAACGCATTGACTGCGCTTTCAATATATTGCCGTGCGCGGCACTACGCGCCACTGCCGAATTGCCCGCCGCACGTACAACCTGCTCTACAAGTGAGTTCCACTCGCCGCAATTCTCACACTTACCGGCCCACTTCGGGTAGCTCGCACCGCACTGCTGACACACAAATTGGCTGCGTGCTTTTGCCACTACTTCACCTCACTCGGCGCACTCACGCCATTCATGCTTTGATTCAGCTGCTGCGCCCGCACAGCAAGCTTGTTGTATTCGATAATCATCGTATTATACGCTGAGATACGTGCGTTTAATTGATTTTGCCGGCGATTTAATGCCGCAACGCGCCCTGAAAGTACATTTCGCGCCGCATAGAACTCTTGCGACGAAAAATCACCGCTTGCCGCCCGCTGGTTGAAGCTTTGAATATCGGAGTTTAGTTGATTCAGTTCATTCTGATAAGCATCCGTTTCAGTTTTAAGTGACGATTCTTCAGTAGATATCTTCGCTCTTAACGATGCCGCCTGCTGGTCTAACTCCGAAAATACTTGCGTATAACGCCGATTTAGCGCTACGATGCTCGCACGGTTCGTGAAATAGCGCGCATAATGCCGCTCTAGCTCACTATCGAGATTTGCGATCGTCGTGCCTAAAATTGAGTGCAATTCATTAACCTCAGCGCCTGGCTCCGCCTGTTTATAGTACTCCATTAAGCGTTTTAGCGTCGGCTCGTCTTTCACTTTTTGATACGCTGCACGCACTAATCCGTCCACCCTCTGCTGTTCAAATGCGTTTAACCGCGCATACGCCGCATGCAACAACTCATGCGCCGCCGTCACGTCAAGCGCGCCATCAAGCTCGCTGTTTTGCACATTATATAAATAAATCCGGTCGCGATAGTAACACCCCAAGATTGCCGTCGTCCGCTCCACACTATGACAACTACTGTTGAACTGCCCTGAGTCCTGCACCTCAGGACTAGTCGCGTAAAAAATCCGCCTGCCTGCTGACGTCAGCGTTACGCGCTGTTCAATCGCTGAGATCTGCGATGACGGCGTATATTGCTGCGCACGGAACTCGTCAAGCAGCTGCGGACCAAACCAATACGCCGCCGCCAACCCGCCAGCAGCTACCACGATCGCAGCAAACGATCGCATGAAGCTAGTTCGTTTCGGTTTCGCTGCTCCGTTCAATCGCGATCACCCCCTTGGTTAATACTACTTCTAGAATATCACCTTTTTTGTACGAATTTGCCAAAACCCCCTCGGCAATCGCATGCTCAACCTCATCCTCAATGATACGGCGCAGTGGGCGCGCGCCATACTTCACTGTATAGCCTTTGTCGATCAGATAGCGTTTCGCCGCAGGCGCAACTTTCAACGCCAAGCCTTGCCGCACGAGCCGCTGGCGCAACTCTCCAATTAGCAGGTCAAAAATCTTACCGACCTCCGCCCGCGTGAGCGCACGGAATGTAATGATGCCATCAAAACGGTTAATAAGTTCTGGGCGCATGTATTTTTCAAGCGCTTCGCGCGTTAAGCGGGCGTTACGTTCGTGCAGCGAGTCAAGCTGCCCGTTCTTAACGCTATGCGCACGAAATCCAAGCTCCGATTCTTTCATCATCTGATCGGCACCAAGGTTACTCGTCAGAATGATAATCGTGTTACGAAAGCTCACTTCCCTGCCTTTTGCGTCGGTCAATACGCCGTCTTCAAGCAGCTGCAATAGTAAATTAAATACATCCGGATGCGCTTTTTCAATCTCGTCAAATAGCACAACACTGTAAGGCTGACGCCGAATTTTATCAGTCAACTTGCCGCCATCTTCGTAACCAACATAACCCGCCGGCGCACCAACAAGCCGCGATGTATTATGCTTTTCGCCGAACTCGCTCATATCAATTTTAATAAGCGCGTCTTCGCTGCCAAACACTTCACGTGCCAGCACCTTAGCAAGTTGCGTTTTACCCACGCCTGTCGGCCCCATAAACACGAAGCTGCCAATCGGGCGGCGGCTGCTTGCGACGCCAGAGCGGCTGCGCCGAATCGCCCACGACACTTTCTGAATCGCCTCGCGCTGTCCAATAATATATTTACTTAAATGCTTTTCAAGCTGCCGCAATAATTTCGCTTCACTGGTCTGCACTTTCTCGACCGGTATGCTGGTCATCACCGCGATAGCATGTGCCACATCGTCATCGGTTAGCTGAATCGCTCGTTTACCCTCTTGCGCGATTTTTTCGACCTCTAGTTTCTCATTAATTTGGCTAATCCGCTGCTTGTAGAGCGCCGCCCGCTCATAGTCTTCATGTGTGACCGCCTCTTCCATGCGTTCATTCAAATGTTTGAGTTCTTTCAGATAATCACGCTGCCGGCTCGGTACATGCCCTTGCTTAACTCGCACGCGCGCTGCCGCTTCATCAAGTACATCAATTGCTTTATCCGGCATAAACCGATCAGATACATAGCGGTCGCTCATGTATACCGCCGATTCGATTACATCATCAGTAATCGTCACGCCGTGATGTTTTTCATAATAACTTTTCAGCCCTTTCAAAATTGCAATCGTTTGCGCGATCGTCGGTTCTTTCACGACAATCGTCTGAAAACGCCGCTCTAACGCCGTATCTTTTTCGATATGCTTGCGATATTCGTCAAGCGTCGTCGCGCCAATCATATGCAACTCGCCGCGGGCAAGCGCCGGCTTCAAAATGTTTGCCGCATCCATACTTCCCTCAGCCGCACCAGCGCCCACTAGCAAGTGCAGCTCATCAATGAACACGATAATATTCGCGTGCTTTTTGATTTCTGCGACGACTTTTTTCAACCGGTCTTCAAATTCGCCGCGGTATTTCGTGCCTGCGATCATCGCCGCCATATCTAGCATAATCACGCGTTTGTCAAGCAAATGCGCCGGCACGTCCTCGTGCACGATACGCTGCGCCAAACCCTCAACGATAGCCGTCTTACCAACACCCGGCTCGCCAACCAGCACAGGATTATTTTTCGTACGCCGGCTGAGGATCGTAATCATACGCTCTAGCTCCTTATCGCGCCCGATCATTGCGTCAAGCTCGCCTGCCGCCGCTTTCGCCGTCAAGTCAATTCCAAACGCGCTAAGCGCACCGCCACGTACCGCTCGCCGCCGCGGCTCGGTCGCGACATCGCCGTGCTCACTGCGATTTTCCTCGAACGAATCTTCAAGTTCATTCATTACTTTATCAACGTCTACGCCCATGTCGCGTAACAACGTCGTAGCCCGCGCATTACCTTGGCGCAGCACGCTATACAGAATATGCTCAGTGCCCAAAAAATCGTGATTATATTCTTTAGCAGCTTCCCACGCCATACGTAACGTCAACATCGCCGTTTCGCTTAAACCGACGACACCTGTGCTTGTTACGACGCGCGACGGTTTGATGTCAAGCGCTATTTCCGCCTGCTGCAGCGTTACGCCCGCATCTGCGAGCACTTTTGCCGCTGAACTTGAACCCTGCGCCAATACACCTAGCAATAAATGTTCGGTTCCAATATAATTACTCCCGTTACCACGTGCAATTGCATCAGCATGCTGCACGCTCGCGCGCGCATTATCAGTCAAATGTGAAATAAAATCTGCAAAATCTTCTGGCATTATTCGTTGTGCTCCGTTTCTCTGGTATAACAGCCCATATATCTTAGTATACCGATAATGTTAGCACTCGTCAAGGGAGAGTGCTAATTTTCTTATAGTTTTTTACCCGCCTCACCGCACAGAACCGCCGATAACGCACCCAGCCAAACAAAAAAGCCTCTCAGGGACTTGGAGGCTTTCTGCTTTAATGTAAATTCTATTCTTGATTTTCGATCGCCGCGAACAGCCCATCTTCAATGTTTGTGCGCGGTTTTTTCTCGGTCGGCTTGGCGGTTGCTGTTTCGATATCCAGCTCGTAGCCCGTTAAGCGGCTCGCCAGACGTACGTTTTGTCCGCCGCGGCCGATCGCGATTGATTGTTGATCTTCTGTAACGTAGACTTTCGCCGATTTATGCTCTTTATCAATTTCAACTTTCACAATTTCCGCCGGACTGAGCGCGTTGCGAATATACGTATCAATATTCTCGTCGTAGGTTACAATATCAATTTTTTCCTGATCGCCAATTTCATTCATTACTGCGTTCACGCGTGTGCCGTGCCCGCCAACGAATGTGCCGACCGGATCAACGCCCGGCACTAAGCTTGCAACTGCCAACTTCGTGCGGCGGCCTGCCTCGCGCGCAATGCCTTTGATTTCGACCGCACCGGTTTCCATTTCCGGCACTTCCTGGCGGAATAGATATTCAATAAAAGCTTCGTTGCCGCGGCTAAGTACCAGCTGTGCGCCGCGCCCGTCGCGCTCAATGTCCTTAATAAATACTCTAAGACGCTGCCCAACCGAGTAATATTCTCCTTGGATTTGCTCGCTTTGCGGCAAAATACCCGTCGCTTTGCCTAACTCGACACGCACAACGCGCGGCTCTACGCGCTGTACCACGCCCGTCACAACCGTACCAATTTTATCTTCAAATTCAGCCAGCACAACCTCGCGCTCTGCTTCGCGCAGGCGTTGAATAACGACCTGCTTGGCAGTCTGCGCCGCCACGCGCCCAAAACTCGTAACGTCATGCGTTTCCGTCACGACTTCACTACCAAGCTCAGCGTTTTTATCAATTTTTTGCGCATCCTCCAGGCTAATTTGATTAATGTCGTTCTCGACATCCTCGACAACCGTTTTCACAACTGACACTTTCGCTGTGCCGTCATTAATGTTGAGCTCAGCGCGTACGTTCTGCTCGCGCTCGCCGTTATCGCGGCGCCACGCCGCAGCGATTGCCTGTTCAATCACGCCTAGCACGACATCCTCGGGAAGTGCTTTCTCTTCGGCGATCGTGCGCATTGCTAACGTCATTTGTTTTACGTTCAAATCTTGCATAATGTTCCTTTCTTACGAAAAATTCCGACCTGTCGGCCGGATTAGTATAGTTTTATTGTAGCGATTGCAATGTCTGCTGTCAAGGGCCGCCCACCAAGCCTTTCTCCTCGCTATTTATATTGACACTCTTGCCGCCGAAAGACGTGCTATACTGGTGCCTATGCAGTTATCTGATTTTCATTATGATATTCCGCACGAGCTCATCGCCAACCAACCGCCCGCTGTACGCGGAACGTCGCGACTGCTTGCACTTAACCGCCGCACCGGTGTAATCAACGACCGCCATTACCCTGATATCGTCGACTACCTAAATGCGGGCGATGTGCTCGTCATTAACGATACGAAAGTACTAAAAGCTCGCCTGCGTGCCCGCAAACCAAGCGGTGGCGAGCGCGAACTAGTGCTCGTTGAGCAACATGGCTCACACGACGACTGGTTTCGACATAAAGTAATTTACCGCCGTAAGTTGCATGCCGGCGATACACTTTTTGTTAGTGATGACGAATTAGTTGTTGAAGAAATTTTGGGCGGCGGGGTTGCTGTCGTTCGCAGCCAACGCAGCCTGCTTGATATTGCCGAGAAATACGGCTCAGTGCCGCTACCGCCCTATATGAACCGCGATGCCACACCTACTGACATTGAGCGCTACCAAACCGTTTTTGCGCGCGAAATCGGTTCAGTCGCCGCACCAACTGCTAGCCTCAACATGACAGACGAGATCCTCGCGCGGCTACACGCCAAAGGTGTTATTATCGCGCACGCTACGCTGCATGTCGGACTCGGCACATTTCTGCCAATTCGCGTAGATGACATCACCAAGCATACGATGCACCAAGAGTATTTTTCAATCCCTGCCGCCACCATAGCTGCAATCCAAACCGCAAAGGCGAGCGGCAATCGCGTCATTGCACTCGGTACAACGATGACACGCACGCTTGAATATGCTCACCGGCAGATCCTGCACGAATCGCCGCACGGCATCACCGGCGAAGCGGATATATTTATCTATCCGGGCTACAAATTTCAGGTAATTGATGCGCTGATTACAAACTTTCATTTGCCAGAAAGCACCGTCCTCATGCTCGCTGCGGCATTTGCTGGCTGGAATATGCTACTCCCCGCATACAAGCACGCTGTCGCCGAGCGATACCGGTTTTTTAGTTATGGCGATAGTATGATAATTGCATAGGGTAGCTAAACTGTGCGTGCTATTCTGTATCACTGGCAGCTAGGTTTATGTGATGATATTCAAGCTATGAAAAGTGCCCAGGGATTGTACGCCCCCTGGGCCTTGGCGTTGACCGCTTGATACTTGTACTGGATTCTGAGAGAATCCCAAGCCATGCAGCGGTTTTCAAGAGAGTCTTGCACCCACAGGAATGTAGGCGAACACGTTACTTGCGTCCACGCGGTATCATGGCTATCGCGATAATTGCAATCATCGCGACAACACCGGAAATGACGGCAAGCGACAACACACCTCACCTCCCTTTTTTGGTGCTAATACACCTGACGCCCGCTAAAGAGCGCCTGTGATGCCGCATAAACTGACCGATATAGATTGAAATGTCATGTGATAGAGTCCGACAGCTCATCGATATCAGCATACCCATCGCAATGGATGGGGTCATACCAGAAAGTACAGTGGTCTCCCCTAATACGATATGTATCAGCACATGGTACGCGATCCACGTTGGCTAAACTGATGCAGATCATCATCCAGTCATAAACGAGTCGACCGTTTGATGAAAGAGTGAGGCGGAGAGTAAACTCCGCGGTGCTGCCTTCAGCGGCGGCGAGTGCAAATTGCGAGGGGCTTGGCCCCTTGATAATCTTTGCTGAGTGCAAAAAGACGGACATTTTGCCCTTTCTCTCAAAGTTCCTTGCCGCCAGGATCGGCGGCAACACGCCTTACTATATCACATCCCGTCTGTCGGCGCAAATACGCTATACTATATTCATGGACACTGCGCTTACTTTTGACATTACCCACCGCTTACCCGGTACGCTAGCGCGGGCGGGCGTCATTCATACGCCGCACGGCGAAATTCGCACGCCGGCATTTATCGTGGGCGGCACTAAAGCAACAGTAAAAGCGATCACTCCCGAGCAAATTCGCGGCTACGGCGGTCAGGCGGTGCTAGCGAACACGTACCACCTGATGTTGCGGCCAGGCGCAGACATTGTGCGAGCTGGCGGCGGACTGGGTGCATTCATGAATTGGGACGGGCCAACATTTACCGATAGTGGCGGATTTCAAGTATTTAGCTTGGGGATCGCATACAAAAAAGGCATTGACGCGGTAGCGCACACACAGAAAGGAAACGCCAAGCTGGCAGTGGCGTCGCACAACCAACTGGTAAGAGTAACAGACGAAGGCGCAGAGTTCCGCTCGCATATCGACGGCGCGAAATTGCTAATGACACCAGAGTCTTCAATGGAGCTGCAACATACAATCGGCGCGGACATTCACATGGCATTCGACGAGTTGACTGCACCGCTCGCCTCGCGCGAAACGATTGCGGCAGCGATGAATCGGACGCACGCCTGGGCGGAGCGCTGCTTGAAACGCCACTCGGATCTCAATATGGAGCATACAGAGCGCGGCGAAAATTTACAGGCGCTCTACGGCGTCGTGCAAGGCGCGCGCGACGAAGCCCTACGGCGCGAATCAGCCGCATTTTTAGGGGCGCGCGAGTTCAATGGCTATGGTATCGGCGGTGTATTTGAGCCGGGCGAAATCTCAAGCGTCGTACGCTGGGCGTGCGATACGCTGCCGGCAGAAAAGCCGCGCCATTTGCTCGGCATGGGGTCGCAGCCGGCGGATTTATTCCTAGGTGTAGAATATGGTATCGATACATTTGATTGCGTAGCGCCAACCCGCCAAGCGCGCAACGGCGCGCTCTACACGCTCAATGGCCGCATCAATATTAGCAACGCGCGCTTCAAAGCAGATTTTTCGCCAATTGACGCCGCGTGCGATTGTTATACCTGCCAGCATTACACCCGCGCTTACGTCAACCATTTATTCCGCGCCGATGAAATTCTAGGCGCGACGCTCGCAAGCATCCACAACGAGCGTTTCGTCGTGCGAACAGTCGACCAAATTCGCGAATCAATCATTGACGGCACATTTTTTGCATTCAAACAACAGTTTCTGGCACGCTACTATAGCGATAAACTACCGGCAGGCGTATCGTTATAGCTAATCCAGCAAGTGCTTTGCAGGCAATTCGTACACATCAGTTTGCTCGCGCTGCTTAATGACGTGAATTAAGCGCATCGTCGCGGGCGAGATGACAATCTCCACTGCCATCTTGATTGCGAACACCGTCGCAATCAACTGTACAAGCGATACGAATGGCATCGTACCAATAAATGCAATGACACTAAACAAAACTGTGTCGACTGAATCGCCCACCGCCGAGCTACCGATCAGCCGCAGCCACAAGCCACTCCCCTTGGTCTGTACTTTGGCGCGCGCCATCACGTATGCGTTCAAAATTTCGCCGAAAAATAGCGCAACAAGCGACGCCGCAACGATACGCCACACCACGCCAAGCGTTAAATCATACGCCGCTTGGTTCGTCCAATCAGCACTCGCCGGCAACACCTGCACCAACCAAAAGGTCGCCGATGTCAGCAGCATCATCGCCACGCTAATGACAATTAGCCGGCGCATCCGCCGAAACCCGTACACTTCGGTGATGATATCGCCCGCGATATACGCCAGCGGAAACAGCACTGTACCAGCGTCAAACACTAACGGACCAACGGCAATAATCTTCGTGCTAGCAATATTGCTCACGATAAGCGTCGTGAGAAAAAGCGCCGCGAGTACATCATAAGCGGAGAATGATTTTTTGCGTTTGCGCGTAAGAAAATTAAACATGGTAGAAATTATACTGCATAGAGCATGCTTCAAGCAAAGTGTACCCATCCAGCATGATACACTATTCACATGATCAAGCCATGGAAATTCATCGCGCGAAAACATATTTTTCAACATCCGCGCCTACAGCTCGCCGAAGATACAGTCGCCCTGCCAAACGGTAAAGAAATATCCTATTTACGCGAAGCACCAGCAAAAACGCATAGTGTCGCCATCATCGCAATAAACGCCGACGGACACATTTTATTGCAAAAAGAGTATAGTTATCCGCCGAATACAGTACTCTGGCAACTTCCCGGCGGCGCGATAGAATCAGGCGAAAGTATTATTGACGCCGCCCGCCGTGAATTAGCGGAAGAATCAGGGTTTACTGCAAATAGCTGTACGGTAATCGGCAACTACTATTTGAACAATCGCCGCTCCGACCGCAAACAGTTTATTATAGTGTGCAGAAATCTGCGAGAGGAAACACACTTCCATCAGACGATGAGGAATTTATCGAAAGCGTATGGACAGACCGCGCAGAAATCACACGCATGGTTGCGGCAGGTGAAATTGAGAATATCACACTGCTTGCAGCGCTGCAGTTATATGATTCGTTCAATAATTCCGCTTTATAATTTGTCTATTAGTCAATTTACTTAACTGCATACCTAACCTCACAGCCTTACGCCGGCATAATCTGCTCTGGACACGACGATAATACACGCGCCATGGCGGCTTTTTCCGGCTCGGTGACCCAGAGCGCGTACTTTCGCTTGACGGCAATTTGGCGCGCAATATATTGGCAGCGAAACGGCTTGTTGCTCGGCAGCCACGTCGCAGCGTCGCCATCGCCTTTTTGCTGATTCGCAGGACCGTCCACCGCCAGCAGCTCCAGCGGATCGTTTGCTAACTGCATGCGGCGCTCAGTAGAAAGCTGCTGCGCGCCCGTTTGCCACGCATTACTCAGCGCTACCACGTGGTCGATCTGCACCGCTGCGCTCGTCGATGCGCCGCGCGTAAACGCGATATCTTTGCCAGTGTATGGATCGTTCAACGCGCCTGTACGCACCTTGCACTTATCATCTTCTAATATAGTGTCTTTCAAATCACGCTGCAAAATCAAATTTCGCGTATCGCAATTACCAAGCTTCGCCCATCCATCGCCGAATTGCGCCCGCTTATAGCCGGTCTTTGGCGCGCGGCCTTTCACCGGCAACATCTCCAGCGCTGCACTCGCTAATTCGCCATTGCCACTTCGTTGCTGCGTCGGCGCGACTGGCTGCGGTACCGTTTGCACAATCCACGCCACTAGTGCCGCTAGGAGCACTATCACTGCTGTTATTCGTCGTCGCCGTTGCCGCATATGCTTAGTATAACGCACCTCTGCTATACTAAATATATGAACCGATTATTTTCTCAATTTATTCCCGAACATTATACAATCCAGTGGAATCTGTCGCGCGCGCGCGACAAGCGGCGCATCACCGGCACAACGATTATCGTTGGGCAGCAGGTTGTCGACGGTACAATTCGCCTGCACGCGAAAGATTTGAACATATCGCGCGTGCTCGTGAATCAGCAGGAAGTATCGGAGTTTTTCGCCAAAAACGACGAGTTGATTATTCCCCATCCAGGCGCAAATCAGGTGACAATTGCAATTGAATTCTCGTTGCGCCTGACCGATGCCATGCATGGTATTTACCCTTGTTATTTCAAAGTTGACGGCAAACAGCGAGAGCTTTATGCTACGCAGTTCGAAAGTCATCACGCCCGTGAGGCCTTTCCATGCATCGACGAGCCGGAAGCCAAAGCAACATTTGATATTTCACTCGTATCAGATCAACCAGTATTGCTCAGCAACATGCCAATCGTTTCGCAGCAATCAGGCGTCACAACTTTTGCAACCACGCCTCGTATGAGCACATATCTTGTCGCATTCGCTGCAGGCGATTTACAGCGCGCTACCACGCGTACCGCAAGCGGCGTTGAGGTAAATGTATATGCCACGATGGCGCAGCCCGCTGCCAGTCTCTCGTGGGCGCTTGATCACGCAGCGCGGACGATTGACTTTTTTAATGAATACTTTGGCGTACCATACCCGCTGCCAAAATCCGACCATATCGCACTGCCTGATTTTTCGAGCGGCGCGATGGAGAACTGGGGACTTATCACCTACCGCGAGATCGCGCTACTTGCCGACCCCGCCACTACCAGCATATCAAGCAAACAATACATTGCCACAGTCATTGCACACGAACTCAGCCATCAGTGGTTCGGCAACCTTGTCACGATGAAATGGTGGAATAATTTATGGCTCAACGAGAGCTTCGCCACGCTGATGGAATACTTAGCGACCGACGCGCTCCATCCCGAATGGCGGCAGTGGGATGAATTTGCTAGTAACGAAGGCGTTGCTGCGCTACGCCGCGATTGCATTGACGGCGTGCAACCCGTACAAGTTGATGTGTCAAGTCCAGCAGAGATTAGCGCGTTGTTCGACGGTGCAATCGTTTACGCCAAAGGCGGACGCCTGCTGCGCATGGTGCAGACTTGGATCGGCGACGATGCGTTCCGCCGCGGCTTAACCGATTACTTCACTAAATTCCAATACGACAACACAACCGGCGACGACCTGTGGCAATGTCTCAGCACCGCCAGCGGCAAAGATGTCGGCGCGCTTATGAATACGTGGATTTCGCAGCCGGGCTACCCCGTCGTGCGGGCAACGCTTGCCGACGGCAAACTCACACTCTCGCAAGAGCAATTTTTCGTCGGACCGCACCAGCCGAACAACCGCCTGTGGCCGATTCCACTCGGCGCAAACGACTCGCGCATACCAGATATACTCGCCGACGCGTCCGTCGCCGTATCATACGCCGGCAGCGACATGCTACTACTAAACGCCGCGAACACCGGACACTTCATCACGCCGTACGACGATGAATTGCGCGGACGAATTATGCGCGAAATTTTGGCGGGCACGCTTGAATCATCGGTACGCGCGCAGTATCTAAACGAGCAACTGCTTCTGATGCGCGGCGGGCTGTTGCCAAGCAGTACGCTCGTCGATTTATTATCCGTCTACAAAAATGAGTCCGACCAAAAAGTTTGGGAAATCATATCGCTCGCACTGAGCGAACTCAAAAAATTCGTTGATCATGATACAGCTGCCGAGCACATGCTGCGCACTTTTGCCGCCGACCTAGCACGGACGCAATATACACGCCTAGGCTGGAGCGCCGCACCAGGCGAACCGGAACAGGACACCAAGCTTCGAGCGATCGTCATCGGTTGCATGCTGTACGGCGAGGATGCCGGCGCAATCCGCCAGGCGCGCGAGTTGTATCGCGCCAACACGCTGGAGCAGCTTGATGCCGAATTGCGCCCGCTTATCATCGGTGCTGTTGTCCGCCACGACCAGCAACCACATAATATCGTCCGCACATTGCTTCAGATGTACGAGAACTCTGCATCTGCCGAACTGCGCAACGACATCGCATCGGGCGTCACCGCTACGCGCGACCTCGGCGAATTAAAACATCTGATCCGCCTGCTTACTAACACGCGCGTTATTCGCACCCAAGATACCGTACATTGGTTTGTCGATTTGCTGCGCAACCGCGAGGGGCGCGAGCTCGCCTGGAAGTGGCTGCGCAATAACTGGAGATGGATCGAAAAGACTTTTGCCAGCGACAAAAGCCACGATTATTTTCCGCGCTACGCCGCCAGCCTACTGATGACACGCCAGCAGCTCGCTGAGTACCGCGAATTTTTCACGCCGCTGCGCAACGACCAATCGCTCGTGCGCGCCATTGACATGGGGCTATTAGACCTTGAAGGCAAACTAGATCTCATCGACCGCGACGCGCCAGGGGTGATCGCTGCGTTATCGCGGTGACTTTGCGGAAAACTAATGCGGGACTTATTTCGTCCCGCAACTTGTCGTGCCCGCTCCATAGGTGCATACCTATATTGACGAACCAAAAAAATATGAAAGTAAACTAATCCATCTCAACAATCTGCCGCACGCATGGCGGCTCGCCCGATGCATCCGCCGCGAGCAAGTGAACTTCGCACTTGCCAAATTGCGGATTCTGCGCCAAAAATAACTCCGCCGCAAACCGGATCTGCCGTTGCTTGCGCGGAGTAATCGCCGCCAAACCATCACCGTGAACAGTGTTTTTACGATACTTTACCTCGGTAAAATATAGCTTGCCGCCACGGCGCGATACAATGTCGATCTCGCACCACTTCGTACGCCAATTACGCGCCACAATCTCATGCCCGTCAACTATCAACGCCTCAGCGACAGCCGCCTCGCCCGCGTCACCGATCAATCTAGTGGCTGTGGCTGATTTTTTATTACCTCGGGCTGCAGGGTGCTTGGGAAACTTGTTAGCGAATGATACCTCAAGCGGTGCCTCAGAAAAAGTCCGGGCTGGCTTCTGCGGACCCCGGATTATTTTCTGAGGATGCTCAAGAGGCGTCAGAGACGTAATTAACGGCGATTTCACCTCGCCATTTGCGTACTTTACGAGCGGCGCAAAACTCAGCCGATGCAACGGCGTCACGCCGAATTGCTCAATCGCCGCTCGATGCTTTGCAACGCCATAACCGGCATTGCTGCCAAAACCATACGCCGGATAGCGCGCGCCCTGCTCAGCCATGTAGTTGTCCCTTGCAACTTTCGCAATAATTGACGCCGCCGAGACGCTCGGCACCAGCAAATCCGCCTTTTTCATCGTTGTCACAAACCGCCCTTTGCTTGTATCACGCAAAAAGTTCACCGTTCCGTCAATGATAATTTCATGATAACTCGCACTAGTTTTATCAACCGCCTCAACCGCCCGCCGCGCCGCCCAGCACAGCGCCATACTTAAGCCAATATCATCAATCTCCGCCGCACTCACCCAGCCCAAACCATAGCCAGCCGCCCGTCCGCGAATCTCGACGTTCAATGCTTCACGCTGTTTTTTCGTTAGCTTTTTACTATCTGTCAAACCATCAATTTGCGCGCCGCCCAGCACCACCGCGCCAACCACTAGCGGTCCCGCCCACGGCCCGCGCCCAACTTCGTCGATACCGAGGATCATACGTTTTATTGTAACAAAGATCCTACAGATACACCTGCTTATAGCCGCAAAATCCCCCGAGCTAACACTCGGGGGATTTTTCGCTAAGAATCGTACGAAGACTATACTTCTTTATGCCGCGCTGCGACCTCCGCCGCCTTAGCATCAAGTTCGGCTTGCTTCGCATCTTCCGCGGCTTTCTTCTCGGCAGCCGCTTTAGCTTTCTCTTCTTTCAAACGCTCCGCCTCGGCTTCGGCATGCTCATCGCGAATTGCATTAACAGCCTCGCGATCAAACTGTACAGCAGTCAAGCGAGCCGATTTACCGCTGCGCTGGCGCAGGTAGCTAAGGAAGTTGCGGCGAACCTTTGCGCGGCGCACAACCTCAACTTTTTCGACCAGCGGACTATGCAGCAAAAACGATTTCTCCACGCCGATACCGCTCGCAACCTTGCGTACAGTAATACGGCTCGTGTGTTGCCCCTTGTTGTCGGTACGAATAACTACGCCTTCAAACATCTGAATGCGCTCTTTGCTGCCCTCTTTAATTTTTTGATGCACGCGCACCGTATCGCCGCTGCGCACATCAACGACTTGGGCTTTTTTCTGCTCGTCGTTCACCTTTTGAATCAGTGCAAAACTCATGTCTCTCTCGCTTATATCATTATTAGTACAATCAACTACCAATTTTAGCACGAAATGCCGGAGAGAGCAAGCGTTACGCCGCCACCTCACGCAAGTCCACGCCTGTCTGCCTGGCAATGTACTCAATTTGGCGCGTTTGGCGATCGTCGGAAGATTTAAGGGCGGCGGTTTCAGCTGTCAAATCCTCAAGCATAGCAGTGTGCTGATCAAGGATGTCATATACTTTTGATATATCATCTTTTGTTGCCATGGTATCAAGGCGCTTATCAATTTCATCAAAGCGCTTTTCCATATACCTAAACAATTTTGTAAACTGGTCGTCCTTCATGCCTCCAGTATACCAAATGAGCGTATAATAGGCATATGGATTACGATCAATTAGCACTCACCCTACACGAAAAGTATAAAGGTAAAATCACCACGGCGCTGCGAGACAGGCGCGAACTCGGACGCGATGAACTCAGCGCCTACTATAGCCCGGGCGTTGCAGCAGTTAGCCGGGCTATTGCCGATAACCCGGCGAGCTTGCCGCGGTATACGTGGACGAATAATCTTGTGGCTGTTGTCTCCGATGGTTCAGCAATCCTTGGACTCGGCGATCTCGGTCCAAAGGCTGCTATGCCAGTGATGGAAGGCAAGGCGCTATTGTTCAAGCACTTTGCTGGCGTCGACAGTGTACCGATCGTCCTTGACGTCCATACGCCGGATGAGATCGTAGCGGCCGTGAAAGCGATTGCGCCAAGCTTTGGCGCCATTAACCTTGAAGACATCGCGGCACCAAAGTGCTTTGAGATTGAAGAGCGCTTAAAGGCTGAGTTATCTATCCCTGTCTTTCATGATGATCAGCACGGTACGGCTATTGTTGTATTAGCAGGGCTTATCAATGCGATGAAGGTTGTTCATAAGACGCTAGCAGGCTGCAGGGTAGTCACTGTTGGAGCAGGAGCAGCCGGTACGGCTATCATAAAGCTATTGCGCTTATACGGCGTTCGTGAGATTATTGCTGTCGATAGCCGCGGCATTATCGGCGATAGCCGTACCGACCTCAACGATGAGAAGAAAGCTCTCCTTGAGTTCGTAGACCGGAGCAAAGCTGGAACAATGGAAGATGCAATCGCCGGTGCCGATATCTTTATCGGCGTATCAAAAGGCGGACTGCTCACACGGGAGCACATACAGAGCATGGCAGCTAGCCCTATTGTCTTTGCTCTTGCAAATCCAATTCCTGAGATTATGCCAGATCAGGCAAAGCGTGCCGGCGTAGCTGTCATCGCAACGGGACGCAGCGACTTTCCAAACCAAATCAACAATGCCCTGGCATTCCCCGGCATCTTCCGCGGCGCCCTTGATCACAAGGTTACACAGATTACCGACCAGCACAAAATCGCCGCCGCCGAGGCGCTGGCCGCCCTGGTCGACAATCCAACCGCCGACCAAGTCATCCCATCGCCGTTTGATGAGCGTGTTGTATCAGCGGTCTCGGCAGTGATCAAATAATACCAAAAGTGAAAAACCCGCCCTTCCGGCGGGGATGGGAGCTCTATTGGCGGTTAAACCAAGACTTTACCATCCCCGCCAAGAAGGCGCGGGTGTGGAGACCTTGAGCGCACTCTCAAGGTCTCGGAAAATGAAATCTGATGCCCCGAGTGCGCGAGGTACGGGCGCTACAGCTCCTCGGGCGGAGCTTCTGAGGGAACCAGGAGCTCGCGCTCCCAGTCCTCCATTTCCGCCTCGACAGCGGCCATTTTGGCTGCGCGGATCTCATCGTAGGTCGCCGCCAATTGGCGGCGACCCGGGCCATACTTCCTCGCCGCAGAGCTGTCTACCCAGACAGCAAATCGGCAATGGTAGGTGTCCGCCTTGGTCTTCGCGGCCTGCACAGCAGGCTGCAGCTTGGGCGGAATCGAGGAGATCGACACCTCCTCGACCTCAGCCAGGGCTTTCTGACCCTGGACACCGATGCGCACAATGCGCTTGATACTGACTGCACCGGAACGTCCGGCGTAAATAACATACATGCCGGCCCGCAAGCCGACGAGAGCGTGCTGCCCGCAGGCGAGGTGCCCGCGGGTCCGGACCAAAATCGGACGGGGCTTCGCCCCGTCCGGTTCGGTGATAACGACGGCGGAGCCGCGGCGCGTTGTCGCGCCGCCCCTCTCCCAAAGGGCGGGCCAGCCGCCCTTGGTCACGACGATATCATTAAGAGTCTCCAGAGCCATGATCGGCTCCTTTCTGCCCCATTCCGGGGCGGTATCGGAGCCTGACCTTTTCAGACTCTCTACTCACACATAAAAAAACACGAATAGCTGGCGACACTATTTGCAAAAACTTTTTTATATCTTGGTAGAGAGCCTGAAATCCTACGGCATCAAGTGGTGTCTATCAGATTTCATTATTAAGCGTGCATACCTGCTCGACCTACTAAAGGGAGTGGTATGCTATTATGCTATCACACATCACGCTGTTTGTCAAGAGTTTTAGAGGTGTTTTTGTTGTTTTTGTCAAATCCGGACAACCGTCACCACCCAACTTTCGCAAAAAACACCAAAAACCAGCTTAAATCACTCGCCCAACCTCTTCTAGCGTCGTTTCGCCGCGCAGTGCCGCCAGCACGCCGACTTGCTCCAATGTCAGCATGCCTTCCGCTTTGGCAGTTTGTTCAATTGATTCGGGATGGACATCTTCAACATCGCCGCGAATATATTTCTGGATTTCCTCGGTCACGATTAGCTGTTCCATAATCACGATACGCCCCTTATAGCCAAACGGCGCGTCATTACTAGGTTTCGGCCGCCATAACTTAAATGTATCTAAATTCGGGCATTCAACATCAGCCGGTATGCCTGCTAACACGCGCTTCACGTAATTGCGCGTCGCCTCGTCCGGCTCGTATTCTTCTTTTGTCGCATCAACCAGCCGGCGCACTAAGCGCTGCGCGATCACTAAGCGAATAGCGCTTGAGAAAATCGGGTTCACGCCGATCATGTCAATCATGCGGCTAAATGCCGTGCTCGTTGAATTTGCGTGAAAGCTTGATAGCACCAAATGCCCTGTAATCGACGCCTGTATCGCGGTGCGCGCGGTGTCGGTGTCGCGAATCTCGCCGACCATCACGACGTCCGGGTCGAGACGAAGCACGCTGCGCAATCCGTCCGCGAAACTCTGCCCATGCGTCGTGTCGATCGGAATCTGCGAAATACCACTCAAACTGTACTCAACCGGATCTTCAAGCGTAATCAGTTTGCGATCAGAAGTATTCAGCGCGTTCAGCACGCTATAGAGCGTAGTCGATTTACCACTGCCCGTCGGCCCGACCATCAGCATAAGCCCGCGCGGGTGGCTCACTACTTCGTCAATTTCACGGCGCTGGCGCGGCGGTATGCCTAGTAAATCCAAGTTCAGCAAACTCTCGTCGAAGTTAAATAAGCGCAGCACCGCGTCTTGCCCGTACACCGTCGGCACAGTCTCGACGCGGATATTAAGCAAGTGTGTACCTTGCTCGGTCGTAATCTCACGCTGCATATGCCCCGACTGCGATTGATACGCCGCCGTACTGATGCCGGCGCGGCTTGCGAGTTCGCCCATAATCACGCGGTAACGATCGCGCTCCAAATGCGCCACCGGGTGCAACGCACCATCTACACGCAAACGTACGCGAATGTTATCGCGCTCATTTTCAATGTGAATGTCGCTCGCGCCCAGCCGATCCGCCTGTTGAATAATAAAATCAAACAGGTCGCTGCTCGTCACTGTATTAAGCGTTTGGCTGACTTGCGCGATCGTGTCGCTATCGCCCTCTTTGGCAATTTTGATATCCTGATACTCGGTGGGGCGCGGCGGGTCGTAGCGCAGCATAAGCGCGCGGTAGCCGCTCAGGCTAATTAGCGAAAATTGAATCTGATCGCCGCGCTCTTCGTACTGGCGGCGCATGACTTGCAGCACCGACTGCGGCGTCTGCGATGTCACGCCAAACTGATACATCACTTCGTTGCCACCGCGCACTAGCGGTACGATTCGATCCTGATGCATTTGTTGCACCGGAAGCATGTCTTTCACGAGCGGGATTTCATGCTCCAGTTCGCGCGTATCCAAATACGGCAACCCCAAAATCGCCGCGCGGCGCTGCGTGGCGCGCTCGTCTTGTTCGCGGCGTCTACGTTGGACTTCTTCTTCGTTCACTAGTGCTAGTATAGCAAAAAGCTTACGGTTTTGGCGAGTGTTACAATAGAAAATATGAGAGAAATTATCGTGATCGCGCACAATATTCGCTCGACGCACAACGTGGGGGCGATTTTTCGCACCTGCGAGGGGCTCGGAATCCGCCGAATTATCCTGAGCGGCTACACGCCGTATCCCGACGTATCGCTCACCGCCGCTGCGCCGGTCTGCGCATATAGCGCTAGCGAGACTTGCCAGACTGATCCGCGCTTGCCGCACATTCGCGAAAAAATCACAAAACAAATTCATAAAACAGCGCTTGGCGCCGAAGCAATCGTGCCGTTTGAATACCATGACGCACCGGATTTTGACGAGCTGCAAGCAAGCGGCTATCAGATCGCGGCGCTTGAGCAAGCAGAAAATTCAATCAATCTCGCAGACTACCGAGCGCCCGAAAAACTCGCGCTGCTACTCGGCGAAGAGGTCTACGGCGTACCGGCGGAGTTGCTGCGCCAAGTCGACGACATTATCGAAATCCCAATGCGCGGACAAAAAGAATCGTTCAACGTGTCGGTGGCGGCGGGAATCGCGCTGTACGAATTGACGAAATAATATTCTCAAACCTATGACGCAGCGCTTTCCAGCGGCAGCGCAAAGAGAGCTCAAGGTCAAACCCCTGCTATTTTATCGCTACGCATTCATCGCCGAGGATCTGTACTAAGCCGTCGTGCAATTCGCGCTGCGCATCAACGCGAAATGGCAATCGGATCGCGCGCGACTTATCGCTGCCTAGTACCATGATGATGTCGTTTTGCCCGGGGTGCTTACCGCATAATTGCTTGAGCGCTAGCAGCGAATCGTGGTCGTTTGGATTTGCGATTTTGACATAAACTGTTTTGAGCGCAGGCAATGGAGTAGATACAGCCGATTTTGGCATTTTTGCCGTCACAGCGGTAGCCGGCGCGCCCGCATTCGCCTTTTTAGGATAGCGCTTCTGTTTCACCGCCGCGCGACCCGTCGGCGCGGTCATTTTGCGCCCATGACTTTGGTATTCATTCAATTCCTTGTCGGTCACGACGCTAATTTCATCGGCAATCATTTTCGCCTCGTCAGTCATATTGCCGTCGCGGTCGCGCGCGCTAATCTTGCCAGATACTTTCAGCACGGCATCTTGCTGCAGTCCGTCGCCGAGCTGCTCGTACAGGCGCGGAAACACAATCACTTCGCTCTCACCAGTTTTATCTTCCAGCCCGACAAACGCCATTTTCGTACCCGATTTCGTGACAATCGTGCGCACTGTCGACACCAATCCACCAATTGTCACTTGCTGTCCGTCAATGTTTGGCGTGCAGTTACGCAGCGGAATCGTTTGTTCCTCAAAAAACGCGTCATAATTATCAAGTGGATGCGCCGAAATGTACAGCCCGAGTAGTTCGCGCTCCCACATCAGCTGTTCCTTTGGTGTATGCTTCACCGGCGCGGTTTTTAGTTCAATTGACGGCATCAGCTTGTCACCACCAAGCGCTGCAAACATATCAACCTGACCGCTCAAAGCTTCTTTTTGTAATTTACTCGCAAACGCTAAAATCGCGTCAAGATTGAACAGCAAGTCGCTGCGGTCGCCCAGATCATCAAACGCACCCGCCTTAATGAGCGACTCCCACGCTTTACGATTCACCTTACTCGTGTTTACGCGTTTTGCAAAATCCTCCACGCTTTTGAACGGACCGCCGGCATCGCGCGCACGAATAATCTCCTCAACCGCGCCCACGCCAACGCCTTTCACCGCTGCCATACCGAAGCGCACTTGTTTTGCTGCCGGCACGACCGCGAACTCAACATACGATTGATTAACGTCCGGGCTAAGCACTTCCATGCCCATATGCTTGCACTCGGTGATTTCAATCGCCAGCCGGTCGATGTCGTCGTGGTCGCTGGTCATCAGCGCCGCCATAAACGCGTCGGGATAGTGCGCTTTCAGGTACGCCGTCCAGTAGGCAATCAAACCGTAGCACGCCGCGTGCGACTTGTTGAAACAATAATTGGCAAATTCCTCCAGCTGATCCCAAAAAGTCTCCGCCATTTCGCGCGTGGCGCCGCCGACTTTGACCGCTCCCTCGACAAACTCCGGCTTAACCTTTTTCATTAGGTCGATTTTTTTCTTACCGACGGCTTTACGCAGCGTATCAGCCTGGCCGCCAGTAAAGCCGCACCATTCCTTAGAAATTTGCATAAATTGCTCTTGGTAGACCAGAGTACCATAGGTGTTTTCTAGCGAATTACGCATACCTTCGTGCAAGTATGTAATTGGCTCTTCGCCGTGCTTGCGGCGGATAAAGCTGTCAATAAACTGTATCGGCCCCGGGCGGTACAGCGCCACCATGGCGATGATGTCTTCGAAATGCGTCGGCTTGAGCGCCCGCAGATAGCGTTTCATGCCCGCCGACTCTAACTGAAACACGCCGGTGGTGTCGCCGCGCTGGAACAGCTCGTATGTTGGCTTGTCGTCAAGCGGCAAGTGTGCCAGATCGATTTCCTCGCCGTAAACTTTTTTGATAATACGCATGGCATTATTGATAATCGTCAAGTTGCTGAGTCCTAAAAAGTCCATCTTCAGCAGCCCCAATTCCTCAACCTCGCCCATCGGGAACTGCGTTGCCACCACGCCTTTTTGCGCCATTTCTAGCGGAATATAATTAACCAGCGTATCCGGCGCAATCACCACGCCGCAGGCATGGACGCCGTGACTGCGAATCGTTCCTTCGAGCTGGATAGCATAATCCAGCACTTCTTTGGCGGTAGGATTATTCTCGTACTCCTTACGCAAATCAGCGTCTTCTTTAACGCTAACCGACAGCGGAATGTGCCGGCCCTGGTTTGGTGGCGGTACCAACTTAGCCAAGCGGTCGCTCTCGGCGTACGGCACTTCCAGCACCCTGGCGACATCGCGCACCGCCATGCGGCCGAACATCTTACCGAAGGTAGCGATATTGCTGACGTGGTCTTCGCCGTATTTTTTAGCGCAATATTCAATCACTTCGTCGCGGCGAGTATCTTGGATATCAACGTCGATATCCGGCATGGAAATACGATCTGGATTAAGAAAACGCTCAAACAGCAGACCATACTTCAGCGGATCAAGGTCGGTAATATTCAGTGCGTAGGCGATAATCGATCCGGCGGCACTACCCCGGCCCGGGCCAAAAACAATCCCTTTAGATTTACCCCAGTTAATAAAATCCTGAACGATTAAGAAATAGCCCTCATAACCCATGTTACCCATCACGCCCAGTTCCATCTCGGCACGCTGGCGAACTTCGTCAGACAATTGCGGGATGATATCTTCAGGGTCTAATTTCTCGGCTTCCTCTTTCGAAGCGCCATTATAACGCTGCAGCAAACCCTGATAAGTCAATCTCAGCAGATACGAATGCTCGTTTTCGCCCTCAGGAAGCGGATATTTCGGAATGAGGATGCGGCCCAGCTCAATTTCAACATTACAGCGGTCAGCCACCTTTTTAGTGTTACGAATCACCTCGGGATATTCCTCTCCCCAATGATCAATGATATCGCGCGGGTCGGTCAAGTGCAGCTCAAAGTCTTTCAGACTCATCCGCTTTTCATCGCTCAAGTACGAACCAGTACCGACACATAGCAAAATTTCGTGTGCGTCTTGATGATCATGCGTCAAGTAGTGCCCATCGCAAGTCACCACCATCTCGATGTCCAGCTCCTTCGATAACTTAATCAAGCCCTCATTGATTTTTGCCTGGACGTCCCAGTGTGTATTTGATTTTGGATGGCCGTGGTCTTGTAATTCCAGATAGTAGCGGTCGCCCAGGATCGATTTGTACCATTTGGCGATATCGCGGGCGCGGTCGTAGTCATCTTCTTTGAGAGCTACGCCAATTTCACCGCTAGCACAGCCGCTCATCACAATTAAACCTTCATTCAACTCCTCTAGCAAGTCGTGATCAATCCGCGGTTTGTAATACATACCCTCCAGATTAGCCTGCGTCGATAGCTTCATCAAATTATGAAAGCCTGTGTTATTCATCGCTAGCACTGTCAAGTGGAAGCGCTGCTTATCCTTAGCCGGATCGCGATCAAAGCGCGAACGTGCCGCTACGTATGTCTCGATACCAAGGATCGGCTTAATGCCGGCAGCTTTAGCGGCTTTATAATATTCTAAGATTCCGCTCATCGTGCCATGATCAGTCACCGCCGCTGCTTCCATGCCGAACTCTTTCACCTTATCAACCAAATCGCCGATGCGCGTCAGTCCATCCAGCACCGAATGATACGTATGGTTGTGCAGGTGAACAAAATCGCTCGGCTGCAATGATTCCACCGCCTGTTTCGTCTGTGTACTCCCCATAGATTACTTTTCATTATACCGCTTTTGCCTGGCGGTTTCACGAGCTTCTTTGTAGTAAAATCAACGATACTTTAGTGGCGCGCCTGCACGATTCGTACGATTTCATCAACAAACCCTGCGATGCCCGGAATGAATTGTCCTGTTAGATTCAGCAGCCAAATAGCGCCCGCAATCAGCACTGTGCCGCCCAGCACCGATCCAAGCCCGAAAAATATGCCGCGTATAAAATTAAATTTATAAACCTGTGCCCGGTTCGCATTAAAGTCGTTAAACAAATCCTCAAGCACGCCCTTGCGCGCACCGACTTCGTTATCATGCGCAATTTTCTGGACGATCCGTTTCACGATATTTTGTTGTTTTGCCATAGCCCTAGTGTACGCGAAGTGGATCGTTTTCACAATAAAATGCGCCGGAATTAACGCCGGCGCCTACAGTCAAAACGGCAAGAGTTCTGCTGCTACTTTTTTTGCGCTTCACGCGCGCTTTTGCTAAATTCTTCTTTTGCACTCGCAGCTGCACGCCCAGCACGCTCGCGGTAATCATCAACTGTTTTGCGCCCCTCTTCGACAGCCGTCTCGACATGTTTTTTCGTGTCTTTATAGACTTTTTCACCTTTTTTCTTGGCTTCGTCGACTGCCTTATCGGTATCTTTTTTCAATTCGTCCGCTTTTGCTTTTAGGTCGGCGCGCGTCTCCTTGCCTGATTTTGGCGCAGTCAATACGCCAGCGATCACGCCAGCGACCGCTCCAAACAATGCTCCGAGTGCAAATTTACCTTTTGACATAATTCCTCCTTTATTTTTTTGCTCGTTTAATAAACCTTGTGATAATTTTTAATAGCGCCATCGGCGACGTAACCGCCGCAACATTACCAGCGATGGTTTCGAATTTCACCGCTGTACGCTCCGCTACGTCGGTGACGCGCTTAATCTGCCGGGTTAGCTTGATAAGTTTTATCGCCAGCACAATCGCCAGCAACAAGAACACTGCTAAAAATACCGACAAAATAATGACCAGTACTTGCGCCCATATCATGCGCATGCTCCTTTTTATTTTATTAATGACAAACCAAAACGGTTACGTCTATAACTATAGCGCATTTTGCAAAAATACGCAAGAGTTTACTCGGCTATTTCAGATAATTCCGCCACGCGCTGCAGCAAATGTTCGCGAAGCGCCGGACCAAGCTTGGGATGATCAAGTCCGAAATCAATCATTGTTTTTAGATATTCAAGCTTGTCGCCCGTATCGTAGAATTTGCCGTCGGTAATCTCACGCGCATACACGCCCCAGCCATCGTTAATCATCGCTTGCACGATCGGCTGGATCATGAACTCGCCGTGCCCATCAAAGCTAGCGTGCGCTTTTTCTAGATAATCAAATATTTCCGGCGTAAACAGAAATTCGCTTACGCTACCGAGTTCGCTCGGCGCATTCGCTTTACCAGGCTTTTCGATAATGCGATCAACCTTAACCTCGCCCGTCTGTTCTGCCGCGCCGCTGACGAAACCGTATTTGTCATACTCATCGTCCTTCTCGGCGCGTTTACACGCAAGCACGCTGCCGCCGTAGCGCTCGTACGTCTCAATCAGCTGTTTCGTAACGCCTGGCCGGCTGACAAAAAAATCGTCCGCCCAAGTATAGATAAACGGTTCGCTGCCCATCAAATGCGCCGCACACTGAATCGGCGTCGCGTTGCCATACGCGCCTTTTTGGCGCAGATAGACGAAATTCGCCAGATTTGCAATCGCCTCAACCTGGTCAAGCAATGGTTTTTTCTTGTCGCCGCCTGCTCGCAAATTTGCAAGCAGATCTTCGTTTGGCAAATCGAAATGATCTTCAATTGCACGCTTGCTCGCGCTCCCAACAATGATGATATCTTTAATGCCTGCATCAACCAACTCCTCAACGACATACTGAATGATCGGCTTATCAATAAGCGGCATCATTTCTTTCGGCATCGCCTTAGTCTGCGGTAAAAAGCGCGTACCGAATCCGGCGGCAGCAATAATAGCTTTGGTTGGTCGTTTCATCATTTATAACCTTTCTCGAATTAATTTCTGCGCCAAACTTGGGTTCGCTTGTCCTCTCGACCGCTTCATAACTTGACCGACAAGATAGCCGATGGCTTTATCTTTGCCTGCTTTAATGTCAGCAATCGAGGCGGCGCTTGCAGGATCATTCATAACGTCGTCAACAATAGCAGTGATAGCACTTTCATCCGACACCTGCAATAAATTCTTCTCTTTAGCGATGTCGCGCGGCATCTTACCGGCGAACGATTCGTCGAACAGAAAGAGGAAAATCTCTTTGGCGTTATTTGAGCTAATTTCGTTTTTTTCTGCCAACAGCGCCAAGTGGACGAGACGGCGCGGCTCAACCAAGCCAGACCGAATACGCGCAAGATCAATCATCTCATCAGGCGTTGACGCAAACCAGTTGAAGATCCGGCGCATCAGCGCCGCGTAGACTTGTTTATCCATGCCCAGTTCATTCAGTGCACCGCCTTGATCCGAATCTGCCAGGCGATACGTCTGCTGCAATAAATCGGCAACTTCCTGATGACCTAATATCGTATCGACTACCGATTTATCAAGAGATAAGCCAGTCCACGACTCGCGGTATTCGCCCGGCAGCATCGGCATACCAGCTTGAATATCGGCAATTTCTTCATCAGTTAAAACGATCGGCGGAATGTCGGGATCGGGCATATAACGGTAATCCTGCGCATCCTCTTTGCTACGCTGGCTCGTCGTTACTCCTTTGTCGTCGTTCCAACCGCGGGTTTCCTGCACAACCGGCTCGCCCGCTTCAACTAATGCAACCTGGCGCTCAAATTCATACTGCGCAGCGTGCTCAACACTCCGAAAACTATTCAGGTTCTTCACCTCGGCGCGCTTGCCAAGCGTCGTTGAGCCTTTTGGCGCAATACTAATGTTCACGTCAAATCGCATATTGCCATGGTATAAATCACCATATGTCACGCCTGCGTATGTCATTAAACGGTACAACTCCGTCGCATAGGCGCGCGCCTCTGCAGCCGAATGCATATCAGGCTCAGATACAATTTCGATAAGCGGCGTGCCGGCGCGGTTCAAATCAACGAGCGAATAGTTATCGTGGTGCGTTAACTTACCCGCATCTTCTTCCATGTGCGCATGCTCAATACGCACACGTTTTACTGTGCCGTCCTCAAGCGGTGCATCAACGTAGCCGGCAAGAATAATCGGTTGATACATTTGGCTTGTCTGATAACCTTTCGGCAAGTCAGGATAAAAATAGTGCTTACGATCAAAGCGCGACACGTTCGCAATCGGCGCGTTAAGAGCTTTTCCGGCGCGAATCGCTAAATCAACCGCACGCCGGTTCAGTACCGGTAGCATGCCCGGCAGCCCAAAATCAATCGGATGAACTTTGGTATTCGGCGCCGCATCGCGCGCATCGTTGTCTGCTGGACTAAATAATTTCGTATCGGTCGCAAGTTGGACATGGCACTCAATGCCGATTGTCATTTCATATTTCTGCAATATTTCTGCGGATGCTGCCATTAAATCGCTCCTAAATCTTTCAATGCTTGTTTATAGGCTGATAATGCGCGCAGGGCGAGATCGTGCGAAAGTTTTACCTCGGTGTCGTGCGCCAGGCGATTACGAATTTTGTGCGCGCCCCAGATATGATTCGGATGCGACCAAGTGTCTTGCGCCGATTTCATACGCTCGCCCATCGTCTCGCCTTTGTATCTGCTTTCGCGCAGAGCTTTGTCAACAAGTTTATCGGCATTGAAAATTGCAACGTGCCAGCTCGCCGGATTACTTTTTGAAAAACTATTCTCGATCGCTAACCACTGCGTACGAAACTTCGTTACGTTAAGTTTTGGCGTGGCGCGCGCAAACGCCAAATACAGAATTCCAACGACCGCCAAAATCAAAATAGCAATCAAAATAAACCAAATCGCGAAGCTATTCATGATCGCGCCTCCACACTGCCCGCAAGCGCGATCAGCGCCGCATCCGACTTAGCACGGCCGACCAACTGCGCGCCAATCGGCAACCCTTGCGCATTCACACCCGCCGGCACACTCAGCGCCGGCAAACCCGCCAGACTCGGCGGCACAGTCATGACGTCCGCTAAATACATCTTAACCGGATCATCCGTGTTCTCGCCAATGCCAAACGCCGGCGTCGGCGCGGTCGGCATCAACAAGAAATCATACTGCTCAAATAGTGTATTAAATTCATTGATAAGCACCGTGCGCGCTTTTTGCGCCTGCAAATAATATGCATCAAAGAATCCGCTGCTCAGCACGTAGCTGCCGATCATAATACGGCGCTTATTTTCGGTAACAAAACCTTCGCCGCGCGAACGCCCATACAGTTCTGCTAGCGTTTTCACGCCTTCGGCACGGCGACCGTAGCGCACTCCGTCGTAGCGCGCTAAATTCGACGAAATCTCCGCCGGCACAACGATATAATAAATTGCAAGCGCATGCTTAATGCTCGGCATAGCGACCATTTCAACCGTGTGCCCCGCTGCGCGCAACGCATCAGCGTAGTTATTCACTGCCGCACGCACATCCGTATCGACGTCGTCAGTCATTGTTTCGCGAATGATACCGATCCTCAAGTTTTTTGACACATCATGCTGCACTTCAAAATAATCTGGCAGTGTCGTCATATCACGCGAATCGCGCCCCGCCATCACGCTCGTAACTAGTGCAATGTCGTCGGCAGATTTAGCAAAACAGCCCATCGTGTCGGTGCTCGACGCCATCGCCACGACACCGTAGCGGCTACTCAATCCATAGGTTGGCTTAAACCCAAGTACGCCGTTGAAGCTAGCTGGCTGGCGAATTGAACCACCCGTGTCGGTGCCAAGCGCAAACGGCACGACATCAAGTGCCGTCACGACCGCCGATCCGCCGCTTGAGCCGCCCGCAACCTTTGTTGTATCGACTGCATTGTGCGTCACACCGAACGCCGAATTCTCGGTACTGCCGCCGTGCGCAAACGCATCCATATTTGATTTACCAATACAAATTGCGCCTGCCGCTTCAAGCTTTTCGACGACCGTCGCCTGCAGCGGCGCGTTAAAGTGTTCAAGCATTTTGCTCGCCGCTGTCGTCGGCGCGCCGAACGCCAAGTAGTTGTCCTTTACCACAAATGGCACACCCGCCAGCACGCCCGCGTCTTCGCCATTCGCAATTTTTGCATCAATCTCGTCAGCACGCGCCAACGCCCGCTCTTCGGTCAAACTCAACAACGCATGATATTCTTCAACGCTATGTGCTTTAGCAATAGACGCTTCGACTTGCTCGCGCGCCGTTGTTTTACGCGCCGCGATTTGCTGTACTAATTCCGCAATTTTCATATTTTATAACACCTTTGGTACTTTTACGCAATGGCCGCTCTGTTCTGCCGCCAGATCAAGCAGTTGCTCCGGCGTTACACTGCCAGCGTCAATTTCGTCGCCACGCCACACGTTTTCAAGCCCCGTCACTTGATATGTCGGTTCGACGCCACTCGTATCAACTTCGTTGAGCTGATTGATATAGTTGATAATATTTTCGAGATCTGCGCGTAGATTTTCAACCTCGCTATCAGATAACTGCAAACTGCTTAACTGTGCCAGATGGTGCACATCATCGGTAGTAATTGTACTCATCAACCCTTAGTATAACGCAAAATTGCGCCAGATGGTAATCGTTTTTGCCTGAGATAACCGCTTATGGTATAATTTGAGAAAATGGCACATCAAATCAAAAAGAACCTGGGCGTCATCACGCACAGAGGCGGCGCGGAGTTTCGCGTGTGGGCGCCGTTCGCCAAACAAGTTTACATTGACGGCACATTCACGCCGAACGGCAAACAGCCGCTTACCAGCGAGGACGACGGCTATTGGTTCGCACTAATTCACGGCGCAGAACCAGGACACCAGTACAAATACATCATTGAGACGCCAGACGGACGCTTGCTCGAAAAGAATGACCCGCGTGCTCGGGCTATTACGTCAAGCGATAAAGGATTTTCAGTAATTGTCGACAATGAATTCGACTGGCATGGCGACAATTTTATAATGCCGCCAAAGTATGACCAAGTCATTTATGAACTACATGTCGGCACATTCAACCGTCCCGATGCCGCGACCTCAGGTACATTTGATTCTGCGATTGAAAAACTTGATTATTTGCGCGATCTCGGTATCAATATTATTGAGCTTATGCCGGTCACAAGCATGGCGTTTAGCAATGGTTGGGGCTATGCGCCAAATCATATTTTCAGTGTCGAAAGCATGCTCGGCGGACGACATGGGCTGATGAAATTCGTACGCGCCTGCCATCAGCACGGCATCGGCGTCATTCTTGACGTTGTGTATAATCATTTTTACGGCGATACAGATTTGTGGCGCTTTGACGGCTGGAGCGAGAATGATCGCGGCGGCATTTATTTTTACAACGACGAGCGCGGCGATACGCCATGGGGCGGACGACCCGACTACGGAAGACCAGAAGTACGCCAATTCATTCTTGATAACGTCGCAATGTGGCTCACTGAATATCATATAGACGGCTTGCGCGTTGATAGTACGATTTACATGCGTAATACCGCCGGGCGCGACAACGACCCCGACCACAACATCGGCGATGCCTGGAGCTTATTACAAGATATCGTATCGTTAGCGCACAAAATTAAGCCTGACTCGCTCATCATCGCTGAAGATTCTGCAAGTAACCCGCAGATCGTCGCGCCGCGGCTTGATGGCGGCTGCGGATTTGATAGCCAGTGGGAATTAGGCTTTCCGCATGCCCTGCGCGCCGCGCTTGGGCTATCAACCGACCAGCCAAATTTAGACGGCATCCAATATGAGTTCAATCATACTTACGGCAGCGACGCCTTTGCGCGTACAATTTTCAGCGATTCGCACGATACTGCCGCCAACGGCTCAGTCCGGCTAAACGAAGCTGTTGCGCCCGCAGGTGGCGCCACGCTCTTCGCGCGCGAAAAAACACTGCTCGCAAACGCTGTTACGCTAACGTCTCCCGGTATTCCAATGTTACTGCAAGGTAGCGAATTCTTACAAGACGGCTCGTTCAACGACTGGGCAGCGCTTGAGTGGCAAAAAACCGAGAAATACGATGGCATTGTGACAGCGCACCGCCATTTGCTTGATCTGCGGCACAACCGCTACGGACACACTGGCGGGCTACAAGGGCAATCAACCGCGCTTTTTCATGTCAACACCGATGGACTTGTCATTGGATACCACCGCTGGGTTAATGGCGGCACAGGCGACGATGTGATTGTTATCGCTAATTTCAGCAGCACCGATTACAACCATTACGCTATGCAATTTCCACTCGGCGGCAAATGGCATATTCGATTTAACAGCAGCTGGCGCGGGTACAGCAAGGATTTTCGCGGCGGGCATCAAAGTATCATTCACGCCGACAAGGATTCCACCGCACATTTTTCGCTGCCGGCGTATACGCTTTATGTTTTGTCGCAGGAATAATTTACAGAGCATATCCCAAGTGAGATTATTCTACATTTGAATCACTGAGGGGGCGACTGTCGTCGCTTAAGATTACATCTTCCGCTTAATCTCCGCAATCAAATCGCGCAGTTCGGCGGCACGTTCAAACTCCAGGTTTGCACTCGCTAATTTCATTTGCCCCGTTAGGTCTTTAACTAGACTCGCGTATTCATCTCTCGGAATTTTCCTGAGGTCAAGCTTCGGCTTTTCATCCTCTTTTTGTGGAATAATCGCGCGTAATCCCTCGTCGATCGCTTTCGTAATTCCCCGAGGCGTAATGCCATACTCCTGATTATATGCTTGCTGAATACTACGGCGACGTTTAGTTTCGTCAATTGCCAAACGCATACTATCGGTAATCGTATCACCGTACATAATAACCGCGCCATCGACATGGCGAGCAGCACGCCCGATCGTCTGGATAAGAGAACGCTCGCTACGCAAAAAGCCTTCCTTATCGGCGTCCATAATTGCAACCAAACTTACTTCTGGCAAGTCAATGCCCTCACGCAGCAAATTGATACCGACTAAGACATCATACACACCCATACGCAAGTCGCGCAAAATATCGCCGCGCTCTAGCGTATCAATTTCACTGTGAATGTACGCCGTTTTCACACCCATATCCGTCAGATAGCTCGACAAATCTTCTGCCATACGCTTCGTCAACGTCGTCACGAGTACGCGCTGCTTTTTATCAATGCGGTCTTTGATTTCGGCAACCAAATCATCAACCTGCCCGTCCGTCGGGCGCACGCTAATTTCAGGGTCAAGCAAACCTGTCGGGCGAATCACCTGCTGCGCCGGTGCAGGCGATCGCTCCAACTCATAGTCACCCGGTGTCGCCGAAACGTAAATCACTTGGTTGATATGGCGATTAAATTCATCAAAACGAAGCGGGCGGTTGTCAAGCGCACTCGGCAGCCGAAATCCGTATTGCACCAGCACCTCTTTACGCGCACGGTCGCCATTATACATACTACGCACTTGTGGTACAGTCACATGGCTTTCGTCAACCATCATCAAAAAGTCATCTGGAAAATAATCAAGCAACGTCGCTGGCTGCTCACCTGGTTCACGATTCGTTAGATATCGACTATAGTTTTCGATGCCCTTCACAAATCCAGTTTGCTCAAGCATTTCTAAATCATATTTTGTACGCTGCGTCAAACGCTGCGCTTCCAGTAACTTATTATTCGCCTCAAACCACGCCACGCGCTCGTCGTATTCGCGGCGGATTCCCTCAATCGCCGCCTGAATCTTCTGCTTCGGCGTAGCATAGTGGCTGCTCGGAAATAATGTGAATTGACTTGGCTCGTCAATAATCTCGCCCGTCAGCGGGTCAATATGAGTAATCCGATCAACGTCGTCACCAAAAAACTCCACGCGATATGCCGTCTCGCCGCTCGCCGGAAAAACATCAACCACATCGCCGCGCACACGAAAGGTGCCGCGCACAAAATCAATGTCGTTGCGGTGATATTGAATATCCATTAGCTGGCGCAGAAATTTATCCTGCAAACGCCGCTCGCCCGTTTTCACTGTAATTGATAAATCGTAATAATCGCTCGGACTACCCAAACCATAAATACAGCTGACACTCGCAACAATAATCACATCGCGGCGCGTCAACAACGCATCAGTCGCAGCATGGCGTAGACGATCAATTTCTTCATTGATCGCCGAATCCTTTTCGATATATGTATCGCTCGACGCAATATACGCCTCTGGCTGATAATAATCAAAATAACTGACAAAATAGTGAACTTCGTTTTCGGGAAAGAATTGCTTAAACTCACTAAATAATTGCGCTGCAAGCGTCTTATTATGCGCTAGAATCAGCGTCGGCACATTACGTTCAGCAATGATGTTCGCCATCGTAAACGTCTTACCGCTACCCGTTACACCAAGTAACGTTTGCTCACGCTCACCAGACCGCAACCCATTAACAAGCTGTTGAATAGCCTGCGGCTGATCGCCGGTTGGCTGGTAATCGGAATGAAGAATGAATTGATTCATGCAGCTATTATAACAAGCTTACGCAACTACGCCGCCACAACCTACCAGCCTACCGCTATCGCAGGCGCGCCGTCAGTCCAGGCATGAGCATTGTCATTCTGCCGCCATACTTAGCTTCCGAAAAGTTGTTTGAACTCATCGTAATCGTATTCAGCCTGCCTTCACGATCATACCACGTCAATTGGTCGGTCTCTATCTTGCTGTTTCCGTTTTCTACCCGCGAGTCACACACGTAACGAAGACTCACCACAGGCGTACCGTCGGTAATTTCACCTGTGTTAACGGTAAGATCAGAAAAATCACTCGGCTCGTATTTTTTGCAGATAAGCTGCTCGTGGCGCAGTACATCAGTAAGACCGCCGCCACCGGACTGAGCCCGCTCGAACAACGAATTCATCTCGCTTTTCATCTGCGATTTAGACATGCCAGCCGGGTGC
>ERZ773005.116-NODE-116-length-73148-cov-3.536536_pt1 | contig 73148 bp, 64 predicted proteins | sample MGYA00580666_ERZ773005 | MGnify/ENA primary metagenome ERZ773005 (study PRJEB29015, sample SAMEA2737999) | human oral metagenome | biome: human oral; feature: human-associated habitat; material: dental | place: China | collected 2061 ...
TAATTGAAAACGGGGTATTGGTGGATAACACATCAGGATTCGATAGTGATGATGTGGTTGGTTTTCAGGACATGTTGGAGAAAGCCAATGCTGTTGCTCAAAATGAACAAGACTTTCATCCCAAATATGTTCATGAACCCACTAATCGCGAACTTGAAAAGCTGGAGCATATACAAAGAGATTTCGAAACCCCACTGGTTGATGAACTTGACGCCACTGAACCAAATCAGTATGCTAGTTCTACATTGGTTTGCTCTGGTAATGAGGGGACCAATGCTTCTACCATGTATTCAAGGAGGGAAAATCATCTAGTTACGGTTCGATTTCCGGATGGCACTATTGTGACAGGCCATCTGCTTTAATAACCACACCATTATAGTTTTATTTCATCCTGTGTACTATATTTTAGCATAACACAGGTTGTCATCAAAGTGCAAGTAAGTAGGAAAAAGGAATAGTATATGGCAAGAGATAAGCACTTAGAGAAAGATGAAGAGCTGCGCTTAGGAAGACTAGTGCAGAACATGCTACAAGCACAAGAACGCCTGAAGTCTAATAATATTACCAATGAAGAAAAAGAACATTTAACTGATGTAATTACAGTAGGGAAACAAGCAGTTGACCGTTTAGTGGTGGCATATATTGGTCTTGTACACAGTAAGGCACGCGCATTTAAAGCGAAATACCCTGGTGCCCCTGAACTAGATGACCTGATTCAAGATGGCATGGCTGGGTTGCTAACTGCTATCTATCACTATGACCCTGCACGAAATAATAAAGTATCCACAGTAGCTTCATATTGGATTTTTCAATCCATGACACGATGGAGCAATAAAACAGGACGTTTGGTTAAATTACCTGAAAATCGTGTAAGCGATTTTAGTAAGATTTCAAAACAACGTGCATTGTTGGAGTTGGATGGTATCACTGGAAAAGAAGCAGATACCATAATTATGAACAACTTGGGTCTCAGTCAAGCAGACATGTATTATATTACCAATGCTGCTGCAACTCCTGCCAGTCTCAACAAGGTGGTAAGTTCTGATGGTTCAAATAGTTATGAATTGATGGATTTGGTTGCACGAGACCATACTACTGCATCATCAGAAGATGAAGTAATACAGAATAGCATGTATACAGCTCTTCATGCACATTTGGAGAAGCTGGACGCTGTTGAAAAAGATGTTGTGACTGCTGCTTTCATGTTGGATTCAAATTCAGGAACTAAGCCTCTCACGCTTAAAGAAGTGCGAACCAAGCACGCACTCACTCCTGTCAAATTCAAAAAGATTTTGAACAGTGCCTTGGAGCGTATTCAAACAGAGTTGGCTGATATGGGCATAGGTTACGCAGACTTTGTGGATTGAACTAACTGACTAGAACTCAATACTAAAATGGGGATTGCACATTGCGTTGTAGTCCCCGTTTTGCATATTTTCCATATACCCAGAATCTTTATGTCCTTCGGTAGAATAGAAAACATGAGCACATTACCACATGTTTCCAACAATGCCAACTTGTATGTTGCATTTCATGTTCCACCTGAAGAATCCAAGAGTACAGCAAGAATTCAATTGGAACGGACTTTACAACATCTTTTTTCAGCTACAACTTTTAGGTTGATAAACAGCGAAAAAGACCATGGGCAAGAATTGGTTTACAGTATTGAGAAACCATTGTTCACTCATGAGGAAGTGCAACGAACATTTTTTGAATCTTTGGTGTCATTGTTCTCAACCACATCTTATTTGACTCCACATTTTACACAATTCGTTGGTGACCACAAAGGAGCCTCAAACGTATGAATGCTATGTTCACAAAAGAAACCCTGAAACGAGAACCTGTAGATTTTCGTATTGGGGCAATCATTTCTGATGGTATGTGGTATTCCCAGCCCAAATGGCGTAAAATGGCAAAAGTCACTGAGGAAGAAATTGAATCATGGATTGAGTCAAATTTGGCTACAGGGAGATTGGTGCAGTCTCCTACCGGTGCCAAATCATTTCGGTTTCCACATGAATCAATTGTAGAATGGTATGAGGAAAACCGTATCAAGTTGGGTGTTCAGTTGGTGGATTCCATTTTCCCCCCGAGAATATGGGATGGAATGACGGAAACAGAAGGATTCCTAAATGCACCTTTACGAAAAATAGGGATTGTTTCTTTCAATTGTCAAAATTCAACTGCGAGAGAAATAACCCAGAAGCTTCGTGGAATTGCAAAGGTGCGTGAATATGAGCCAGGACGATACAAGGCGTATTGCCTCAATGCTACATATGTCAAAACCATAGTGGATGATGAGTTGAAACGTTTGGAACCTGGGGCCACAAGAAACATTTACTCACGCAACGAATCCAAACGTCGAGAGATTGTGGACTTCACTCCTGAATTTGCTAGAGGTTTGGTTATGTTTTACAAACGTTTTGGGAGGTCTCTTGTGAAAAAAGACATGGAGACCATTCAGATTTTCATTCCTGACCCTGAAGACCAAGAATCTCAAATAACGATTTGGGTTATGACAGCAATTGAAAAATTTGACGAATCTGCATCGGTTCCGTTCAGCGGCTATTTGAACTCTGTATTGAATCATCGTCCATATGATTTGCCCACTATCCATTTAGGGAAAGAGTTGAGTACTTTCCAGCGTCAACGTTCAAAAGCTGTTGAGGCGTTGAAGAAGCGTTGGGGCGAGGAACGCAATTTCACGAGCGAGGAGATGGCGGCAGAAATGAACATGGGAACGTTGAAATTCAATGATATGGAAGAACGTCATCGTATTTGGACTCGTTCTCGTAATGCCACCACATTGACATGGGATGAAAACTCTGATGAAAAAAGCGCTGAATACAATTTGTCCGGTAATCTCAGCAACTTGTCCCAATCTGATATAGCACTTGCACACAAAATGTCATTGGCTGTTATTCAATCAGCTCTTAATACTGGTTGTTATGACGATGCAATGACAATTATTTCACAAATCGATGCTTCAGAAATCAACATGGGACGAATCCAAACAGTTTCAGAACACTTTATTCAAGAATTGGGAATCGTGCTTGGTGTTGAAGGAGAAAAGTAATGACTACCAATTTCAGTGAACAAGAATTAGATTTCATCGAAAATGCTTTGAGCACTCGTCAAGATTTGGAATTGAGTGAAGAACAGGTAGATGATAATAAAGGTGAGTCTCATGTTAAACCAGTGATTCGTAAAACTGTACAATCATCAACACCTGGATACAAGAAAACCAGCCATTGGATTACGGCATTGTTCATTTTGCCATTCCTACTTGTTGGGGTATTTTATTTGTTCCTCTTGAATGCGCAAAGTTTCTTAGGCGGTAAGGGAACACTGGATTGGTTGGCAAATAGTCACTATGGTAATGAAATTGCTGACACAGCCGCAAAGTCCGGGTTTACATGGCTTCCAACCTTTTTGGAGATTTATGCATATCGTTGGCCCATCATTATTGGGTGTTTCGCGGTTTGTTTTGCTTTCGTTGGTATCCTGATGATGCGAGATGCAGCAAAAAATAACAAAGCTGACAACCTCAAAACAGGAGACAATGATGACAGCGAAACTGAATAATAAAAAATCCACCACGAAAGATTCTAATACCCCAAAACGGATAACACTATCAAAAATGCGTTTTACACAGTCTAAAATGACTCTTTTTGCACTGGTGTCATTCTTCACTTTATCTCTTATACTCGCAACTGTTGGTATTGTTTTGGCTGTTCAAACAAGTAATAACCACAAAGAAAATGCTCCAGCGCCATCTTCGTCAACCACTGTGGAAAAGACCCAACGTTCCGTTACTGGGAAAACAGCTGATGAAGACCGTAAAGATGCATTAGCAGCAGCACAGGAAGTATTAAATCTTGCTGCTCAGTCCCCAACCAATGCCACACCAACTGAACGTGTCAATGCTTTGGGTAACGGTGATGAGAGTGTCATCAACCCTGAACTGAAAAACCATATGAGATTCGTTGACACATTCGCTGAAAACAAAAATCTTCAAATCAACAGTTATCAGGCTTTGATTACATTGACTACATATTTGTCAAAAGATGGCCAATCCATTCAACCAGTTTCCGAGAACTCCTGGAAACGAGTTTATGTTGACAGTGAAGCAGGCAGTGCATATGTTCCTATGGGAGCTTTCTATGATAAAGGTATGGTTTTCAGCGTTGAAATGGTGTATACAGATGGACAATGGAAACTTTCACCATATTCGTTGTTGGACATTGTAAGATTATCTGCTCTATTGCAATCCGGGAAAAGCAATTAATAGGTAATTATTTCAAACCCAAAATCATCTCCTGTAACGCCTCTTGAATAGGTTAGATTCTACCAAGCCTATTCGGGGGCGTTTTTCATGTTTTCAAGGGGTTTTGTTGGAAATGCTTGTTTGTGATACTTGCATCAGGAAACTGTTAACCCTCTCTTAAAATCGTTTCTGGTGCGTTGACCGGCAAAAAGTCAACAATGCTGAATTTGATAAAATGTGGACATCATGATTAAACTCACACGTGTTGAACTTTCAAATATTCGTTCCCATTCTCATGTGGTTTTTGAACCCGAATCTGATGGAATCACTGCTCTCAGCGGAGCCAATGGTACAGGTAAATCAACAATTGTGGATTCAATCGCATGGGCACTGTTTGGCACAAAGCCACATGGGGTATCCAAAACAGCTGCTATTTATCGTAATGGAGCCAAATTCGGAAAAGACAAATGCTTCGTTCGGTTGAACATTGAAGTTGATGACCAACCATTACTCATTGAACGTCGTATGGTCAGCAAAAGTGGTACGGCGGAATGTGAAGTGTGGGAATTGACTGATGATGGTCATGGGAATCTTACTCCTAAACAAGTGGCCGGTCCCGGAGTTTCGCATGCTGAAATATACATTCGGCAACGCTTGAAAATGGACGAAAAAGGATTTCTCGCCTCCGTGCTTGTGCAACAGAAACAAGTGGACCATTTAATCTCTGCCGCTCCTAGAGAACGGGCACTTGTTATTGAGAAATTAACTGGTATCTCATCCATTACCGCAGCTTTGGACAATGCCCGTCAAGAAAGCAACACTCTCCGTAAAGCGGCTGCTCTTTCTGATGTTAGCGAAGAAGAACTGAACCAATTACGTCAGGAATTGGAGAAACAAGCTGCCATCTTCCACAAGGCTCAAACTACTGAAGCAAAAGCAGTTACAACACATGACACAATCTCTGCAAAAGTGAACAAATTACGTGATGAAATACATGTAAAAGCAGAGCAAGTTGCTTCAATGGAAGAAATTCGTCATGGGATTACTACACTTCAAGCCAAATTGGAGTCAATGCAGACAACTTTTGCCATGATTATTGAAGAAAAAGAGGCAAAAAAGAAACAGCTTAATCATTTATTGGGGAATACGGATTTAACAGAACTGGAATCACAAATTAATGGATTGAAACATGAATTGCGTTCCTTGGACATTGAAAAATCTGATTTAGAGCGCTCATTGAAAAACATCTGTGACTCTCGTTCAGAAGCACAACAACTTGTGGACAAATCATCAATCAAAGATTTGGACAGTGCTACTACAGGATTGGATAAAGCCGTCAAACGTGTGAGTGTGTTGGAACAACAAATTCGTACACTGGATTCAACTTGTGCTGCTCATTCGTCTGATATCAAAAAACTGGAAAAAGCCATTACAGTGCTTCAAAGAGAAAATGGTGCTTGTCCTACCTGTCTTCAGCACGTGGATGATGTTTCCACAGTGGTTGAAACATTGCAGACAGAGATAATCCATGCACAGGAACAAGTGGAGACATTACGGGTAAAACGTATTGAGTTGGAACATGCCCTTGACAGAAGTGAAACGGCAATAGAGAAATTTGAACTTCTGATTGATGCTTTGAAAGTGCTGGAAACTCAAGAGGAATCAACACTTCGTGAAAATCTTAATAATACATTAACATCTGTCCAAAGAATTGAAACACAGTTAACAGCTTTGGAAGATGCATATAATGAAGCGAAACAGCAGGCAAGTGTAAAAGCAGAGTATGACCGATTATTGGAACGTGCTCAAACATTGTCACGAGAAATCGAGATAGTTGAGAAACGGCTTCAGAATGGTCAGGATAAATTGAAATCGATAGGTTCTGTAACACCACAGTCCTTGGAGAAATTACGCGCAGTTTTGGACAAGAATTTGGAACTTGAAAAATCTAGGGCTGCAAATTTGGCAACAGCACGAATTGATTTGAATGTTGCCAAAGAACGTTTTGACAATTTGAGCCGTCAGGTTGCATCTTATGAGGAGCAACTGAATAAACATCGTGCAGTTTTGAAAAGTGTTGAATTAGCTGCCACCACAACAAAAGTGATTGAGGAATTCCGAGAGGACCGTATCACCAATTCCATTCCTGTGATTGAGATTTATGCTTCAGACCTTCTCAACCGATTTACAGAGGGTAAGTTTACTAGGTTGAAGCTGGATGCACAATTCAAGGCAACTGTTATGTTGGCTGATGGGACTGAACGAGCTGTTGGGCTTCTTTCAGGTGGAGAATTGTCAGCAGCAGCAATGGCGTTACGTTTGTCCATTTCCATGTTGTTGAATGGTGGAGCGTCACGTAATCTCATTATTCTTGATGAAGTTTTGGTTTCCCAAGACGCCAACCGTGCTGAACTTATTCTTTCCACTATCAAAGAAGTCTGTCAAGGGCAGGTTATTCTAATTGCACATAATGATTCCATTGATGCGATAGCGGATAAAGTGGTAGAGCTTCAAACATTGAAATAATGTGTTTTTATTTGGTGAAACGACCGATATTAGCGCTTTGTTGACAACAATTGAGAGGAACTGGACCTAATGAATATGTACAGTATCAGCAAAGTGTCTGAATGGAACCGTTGTTTCAATTTGTTGTTGGAAGCGGATGTGTCCGAAATAGAGTCTAATGGTCCAGGACAATTTTTTCTCAAACGAAATGGTCAACGCAGTCAGATAAATATTGGTAGGTCTTCTGAATCGGATTATGCTAGAGGAATTGAAGAAGGTCTGATTCCATTTGTGAAAAGCAATCTGACAAAATACGACCCTAATGGTTTTTTGTTTGAAGGTAGATTGTTTTTCAGTGTGGATGGGCAAGAGATTCGAGGACGGTGCCATATTGTTCTTCCACCATCCACTGATTACCCACAAGTTACTATCGCCAAAAAATCTACTTCATTACGGAAGTTGGAGGATTTAGCCGCTCGGGGGTCTATGAGCGACGAAATGATGGCATTTTTGATAGCAGCTATGCAAGCGAGCCGTACAATAACATTCAGTGGAGCGACTGGTGCAGGTAAAACAACCATGTTGGAGGCAATGGCGAACCTCATTCCAACAAATGTTCGTATTGGTGTTGCTGAAGATACTCCTGAACTGGTATTACCACAACCAAACGTGTCATATTTGCATTCAGTTCCCGCACAGCCTGGTTTGGACCCAAATAGTGTCGCATCCCTGTCATGGGTTGTTCAACAGTTTCAACGTATGAGAACAGATAGATTAATCATTGGGGAAACCCGTGGTAAAGAGTTTGCCGATTTTCTTACTGCTGCCAACTCTGGTATGGAAGGCTCATTGACCACTATTCACGCCGATGACCCAGTTGCTTGTTTACGTAAAATGACTAATTTTGCTACTGAAGGTCGTCCAAATGTGCCAGTACGTGCCATCAACACTGACATCGCCAATGCTGTGGACATTATTGTGCAATTGGTACTTCTTCGTAATGGTCAACACCGAGTGAGCCATATTCAAGAGATTGTTCCAACATTAGGTACAGGTGAGGACGCCAAAATCACAACTCAACCACTTTATTTGTATGACAGTAATAAGGATGCTTTTTACAAGGAGGGAAACATGTCTGATGCGTTGCGGGTTCAGTTTGCGAATCATGGTGTCAATCCTGAACGTTTCTTGACATCAGAAAGAAGTGTACGCCATCCAGCTCGGAAAGTTAACTCGTCTGCTTCCGTTTCGAAAGACAATCCTATTTCCACGTCTTCCAACTCTAGTACAAGAAGACTACCAACCAGCCCCATAACAGGGGGACGCAGTATATGAATGTTACCAAGCAATCCAAACTCCATACAAGTAAAAACTCCAATGACCGTATTACCGTAGAAGCTCTCATATATTATGTTCCATTGTTTCATATGGGTGACAGGGCTTTGGAACAATTACTGGAACCTGATTTAGACCCAGGATTACGAAACGCATTGGAAACACAGTCGCGTCTCAGGGATTTGGTGGTGAATCGTATTGCTTCTTTGGCTGGTCCCCTCATAACCCGTGAAATCAACAAATTAATCAAAAATTCTCACTTGAACAGCAAAGACGATAATTTGTTCACTGTTTTATATTACGCAGGTATCAATGGAATGATTAAAGGGTTGCGGCATTTTGATGTGGACAAACTGAACAAATCATCCACCAACTATTTGTTTCAATGGATTGTTACATACGCCAAGAAAGAACTATCAGTTATAGAAGCTCCATTTGGTGTTGCTCCTTCGCGTTTCCAACGATACAAGAAGATTTCAGCTGTACGTAAGAAAATGTCTGAAGAAATGGGACGATATGCCACGAATGAAGAAGTCTTGGCATATTTTCATTCTGGAAAAGCTGATTTGAAAACCATGAATGGACGGTTGGAGAAAAGTAATAAACCGTATGCTGTCAATCGTAATATGACATTAGAGTTGGTTGAGGAGCAGGAAAACTTTGAACAGAACTTGAATCATGTGAATCTTCTGGACCCATTGGAAGATTATCATGCAGATGTAACCTTGTCCCAAAATTTTCAAACACCTTTTGTGGAGACCCCGTTTGGAGTATTTTTCGAATCATGGAATTTTACCGACACAGCCAAAGCGGTTCTGTTGTCTGATTTGAATTATGCTAACATTCCTCCATATTTAGCTGGTATTGCTGCTTCTTTGCCACCTGCTGAATACAAAAATGTTTCCAATCGTTGGAAAGACTTGTTGAAAGATGTTCATGGTCCATTTTATTCGTTTCTTGCTTCAGAAGATGGGACAAATTTTGAACAATTCAACAGAGAACAAACTTTGAAGAATATTCGTGCTCAGAAAAAACATATTAAACCAGAACGATATCTGCCGTTGTTCGTTGGTGGGAAAATGGAGAAAATGTAATGTTGAATGTACTGTTGGAATCTGTTTTTGCTTTACGTCAGATAATAGCTACAGTACTAGCAGTTGTTGTTGCTGGAATTGTGCTGTTATTTCTATGGTTCTTGATTAAAACCATTCGTGACCGTTACAAATACTCAAATGAGAGTTTGCCCACATTGGCAGAAATCGGGATGGAGCCGGCAACTGAAGAAACCGATGAAAAGGAAGATGATGATGGCCCTTCTATGTTTGAAATGGATGATGATGTAAGTGGTGGTGACGCTAGTATGCAAGCCATTTTACGTGATGCGCGAGTAGAATCATCCAGTTCACCTAGACGTGCTCGGAAAACATTCTTCAATAAGAACCGATAAACCCGTATTTCTTGATATTTGTCATAACAACTACCACACCTGACGCTGTTGAATCAAGCTATTTTTAGGAGCTGCCATGCCCGTTATCAACAAACCTGACCTGATTGCTGAAATTGCTGAAGAAATGAACAAACCAAAAGCAGAGATTGAACGTTTCATCAATGTTTTTCAAGATAGTGTAATGCAGCATGTGTCAGAAGGTCGTGAAGTCAAAGTGAGTGGATTTGCTGCTTTCTCCCCAAGTATCCGGTCAGCCCGAATCATGAAAAATCCACGCACTGGTGAGGACCTTGAAGCGCCAGAAAAACGTACTGTGCGAATTCATCCCCTGAAGAAATTCCGAGACAAGATGGCTGAAGATAAAGAAAACTAATTGACATCCTTTCGGATTACAAGGGGCCACTCCTAGATAATGGAGTGGCCCCTTTCCCATTGGTAAAATAAGCGCAGGTCAGGACATTTTTACACATCATAGTGAGGACTCGTGAAGATTGACAACAGCAAAATGCTAGTACACTTGAAGCTAGAAACCAACTTCACAGAAATCATTGACCAGGCCATGGAAGATGAATTTGAAATTGCAAGTAAAAAATGGAATGTATATTTAAATACTGACGACCATGACATTATTATGTATCATTCCCGGAATCAATTACGACGCAAAGTTTCTGAGATGGCGCGGCTTCCATGGGATATGTCAGACCGAATGACCATTAAAGTGAATTCCCCCCAAAAAGGTGTGGAAATAACTCTTCCCAGCCCGAAAGCTCGTACATCAACAACCAAACTTCTTCAAACACGAGACGGTTGGGAAATTGATGACGAAAAACGTGATGAATCAGTTAAACTAGCAGATTTTCGAGAACATATTCAACAGTGTGTTCTTACATGGGCGCGTACAGCTGTGTTCTATGGCGTAGGCTCTTTCACTCAATAAAGAATGGACAAAATATTTATGAGAAAACGTCGAAGCAAAAGAGATTTGGTGCAACGAGTAGCCCGCCATGTGAATATTCGTGTGGATGTGGTTGAAGATGTACTCAATGGGCTGATAGATGTTTCCATGGAGGAAGTGGTAAATAAAGGTGAGTTTGGTATTTCTGATTTGTTCATGGTGGAAGCAAGAGATTGGGCGGGTTACAAAGTGGGTGATTCGGTGGTACCGTCCCGTCCTAGACTTGTGGTTACTCTCGCCAAGAAGGTGAAAGCACTTTGGAAATTCCGTTGGGATGTTTTGAATGGAGAAACCGGAATCATTACCAAAGACAATTGGCGCGATGTTCCAATATATGAAAAATCAAAGACCATTTCCAAAAACTCTATGAGAAAACCGTCAACAACACCAATTCACAACATACAAAATGAGGATTACAACCCATTTTTGGATGATGATGACAGCTGATAGTGACTGATATTTGTCCTGTTCACAACATTTTATTGAGAAAGAGTGATGGGATGAGTGCAAAACTGACTTACGCTTCTTTGCCCGTGGAAATCAAGAAGATAGCGAATGAATCGTTAGGGCTTGGTGTGCTTAAGTCTCTTTTCAACTATTCCCACACTTATCACTTGATGATTAAAATTTCGGATGGGGCATTTATCGGTTTTGTGCTGTACCACTTTCACAATACACGCTTGACAGGTGGGAAAACCTATGTCACAGGTGTTATTGATGCAGTATGCGTTTCCACTCCATATCGTCGAGAAGGATTTGGAACATTGCTGACTTTTGGAGCATTACGAAAAATGTCTTCATATGGCGTTGACCGTGTTGAAATGATTTTGAAAACACCCAATACCAATGACCGAGACGATGAACCTGGCGTTCCGCTTATCGGTAATGAAGATTTGTTGTATTGTTTAGGTTTTCGAAAAATTAAAACCTATGACAATTATTATGAACAAAAATCCAAAAAATATAATTACGATTGTTTGTTCTGCGGAAATCGACCTGATACATGTAAAGCAATTCTCTATGCTATAAACGATAAAGATATGTCTGGTAATAAAGCTTGAATGACGATAACTCACACAAGGGGAGACGAGGTACATGCAAACCTCACGTAAACAGTCTAAAGGTGCTTCCTACATGGGGTTCGGGAGTCATCCCACCCAAGGTACCACTCGTTTTCGTGCTGCCCTTAAATCGCTTCTAAGCGGGGCCTTGGCCGTTTTGTTCTTAATCGTTACCATAACTTCTGTTTTCGTCAATTCCTCCAAGACCGCATTTGCTGACGAAAACGATGCTAAAGACAAAATCAACAAAGCTGCTGACTCATACATTGTAAAAAAAGACAACCCTGAAGACTCGTTTTACTCCACAATGGATAAATTCGACAAAGAAGGTGGAGCAACACGAGAAACCAATACTTTTGCTTCAGTAATTCAACGAATCTTGACTACTTCGTATATGAACGAAACAAGCACTGGTTCAGCAGCCGGAGGAGCACCAAATGGTATCAACGGTTCAGGTAAAAACTGTGATGTAAACATTTCAACAGCTGGAACTCCTCTATACCACAACTGTGACGTACCAAATCTTGGAACTGAACTGTTTCAGGACCTTTTGGGATTTATTGCACGAACTGGACCACAATATGCGGAAGTGGAGAATGCCACATTGGATGCTGCCTGGTTTGGTTTGCCCAGTAATCTTCCTGGTGGTGGTGCTCCGGTAGACCCTAGTGCCAGAACAGTAAAATACACAGCGCTAGAGACTTTTGGTTACAACATGAAATTCACCAATTATCTGGGTGAATGGGACCATGTAAAAGTGATGACAGCAGCTAGAGCATTGTCAAATTTCGGTTTCATGGATAATCTTACAATGTCTGTCACAGCTATCGCTAATGGTATAGCTGGTGGCGTTGACCGTGCTGCGACTAATTTCTCCAACAGTATTTCCAATGGTGACGTTCTGGGCGCTATTGGTGGTATGTTCACTGGGTTTTTTGAAGGAGCGACTTCAGCGACACTAAACTCCATCCTGGATACATCAGACCTAAATGTCTTTAACACATACGCTTGGTATCGGATAGGGTATGGGGGCACACTATATCAGGCACGGGAATTGACCAGTACAGAAGTTGCTGCAAATGCCAAATCTCAACTTATTAACATGTTGAGTAATTCTTCCCCTGATAAATCAAAAGTTCCTGATGATTTGCAATCAATTCAAGGTGGTCCTCCAGCCCCGAAAGAAGCGATTGCTCAATGTACTTTCGTCAATTCTAGTGGTAGTAATGAAGCATGGGGGAACACAAGCATTGCACCAGGTCCGACAGAAGATGAATGTAAAACGGCTGCTAAAGCTGCATATGATACACGTCAAGCAGGCAGTAACCCACCCGCCAATGACAATGCAGATTATGTTTGGTCAAAAGATGGCACACAGAAAGCAGAGACATTAGCTGCGTGGAAAGAAGCCAATAAGACATTGTTTGATGCAGCTGAAAAATATGGTATTTCCTGCACTTTGGATACAGACGAAAACAATCGTGCCACGAATTTGGCTACTTTCAATGCCTGTTGGCCGGATGCTTGGGATAAAGCAGCTGAAAAAGCTCAGAAAAGTAGTCAAACTGAATCCAATGACAAATGGATTAAAGAACAGTTGACAGAAGCCAAACTTCGGGAATGGGTACAAGCTGACCCAAGTAGAAACTTCAATGCTCCGTGGAATCGTTTTGTTTGTACTGATGCTAAAGGGAAAGACATAAAAGATGGCCCAAATCCAGTAATGCTGTATGACCATAATGGAAACCTTAACCCTAAATGCCAAGCAACACGTCCGCCAATTCAAGACGGTTTTTTCGGTAACGGTTATGTCAACGGTCAAGAAAAACCTGGACTTGATACACGATATGGTTTGGTTGACAAATCAATTTTCTCCTCACTGATACCTATGAGCAGTATCACGACCTCTCTTGCCAGTATGGGGTTGGGTGTATCTATTTTCTTCACACGTGTTTCCAATACTGTGATTAACCTTTCATTCAGCCCAGTTTTTGAAACACTTGGATTGGATAATCTGGTTGTCAAACTAATTGGAGGTTTCCGTGATAGTGTGTTTTTCCCATTAGTAGCTTTTGCTGTAGCCATTGCAGGATTGATGGCATTGTGGAGCGCTGGTAAAAACAAAGATTATAAACGTCAAGTCGTGAGTTTGTTGTTGATGGCAGGAACGATTATGACTGGGGTTTTCCTCATGTATCGTCCGGAACAAACTTTGAAGATGATTGATGGCGTTCCTGCACAAGTTGAGGCTGCTGTTATTGGGTCGATTTATTCTGTTGGTAATTCAGAAGGTGATGAGGTTTGCACGGCTTCAGGCACAGTAGCCACTGACAAAAATGTTGGTTTGGATGGGCGTACTTTGGATTATGGTCCTCATGAATCAACTCGTAGATTAATGTGCGAGAATTGGCGCGTTTTTGCTTTCAATTCATGGGTACATGGGCAGTGGGGAACCAATTTTGACCATTTGTATGCATCAAATACTAATTATCCTAATCGTATGAACAACACCAATGGTAGTTTGGTTGGTGATGCTTCCATTAACATGGGCGGTGGCGTTACAGTCAAAAACTGGGCTCTGTATCAGCTTCAAACCATGTCTTCTGGTACAGCATCACATCCTGACCCAAGCAGACCATCTGGAAACATTGACCGCAACTTCTATCGTTTGGTTGACCTTCAAGCTGGTCCCAATGGTGGCGCAGGAACAGATGGACGTTACCTGAACACATGGGCTGGCAAAGATATGGGTGCTCGAATGCAAGTGGGAATGCTTTCGCCTCTGGTCAGCGGATTGGGAATGGTCACTGTTTTAGCATATACAATTACGAAGATTCAGATTGTTTTCGTGACATTAATCATGTTACTGATTCTGCCTCTCATGTTTTTGATTGGAATTCACCCTACACAAGGACGGATGAAACTCAAAGGATACGTGGGAACAATTATTGGTCTTGTTATCCAACGAATTGTGCTTGTGTTAGTGATGGCAGTCATGTTCCGTGTGCTGGTTGGTTTTGGTAATGCATCCACCAATTATTTGCTCAATTCTCTCATGCTGGTTGTAACCTGTCTCATCTTCCTTCGTTTGAAAAAGCCCATTTTGACAATGATTTTTGATGGTATCAGTGCCAAGATGGGAGCGCCTGTAGGAGGACAGTTTGTAAGTGACCCTGATGGTTGGCGCAGGAAACACACATTGGAACGTGGAGGACTGATTTCAAACGCATTAGCACGAACTGGTACCACTGTTTCCGGATTGGCTACAGGCGCTATCGGAGGATACCTGTCTGGTGGTGTCAAAGGTATGGCAGCTGGTGCGAAAGAATCAGCCAAGTACGAATTGGCCAGTCTTCGTAACAAACAACGTCGTCGTGGTTTCCGTATAGCTGAAACCGCGCTGAAAGCCGCTAAACAAGGTAAAGAAGACACTCAAAAGAAACTACGCGAACATGATGATTTCAAAGCTACATCCAATGAGGTTTTGAAAGGGACAAAAGCGTATCAAGATTATGAACGAGAATTAGAAGCATGGCACAAGTTGGAGGATGCGGATGTTGATGGGCGCAAGATTAAAATTGATGCAGAAGGCCATGAGGTGATGAAACCGAAAGCCCCATCAATGAAGAGCGGGTCCATGTCTAGAACCACCCGTAGAATCGCTAAAGCCACTGAACTGCAACAAAGCTTGGACGCGAAGAAAGCTAAATTTGAATCAGAAACATATGCTGAATCCTCTAACCTGGAACGTGCCGCACAACGGATTAATGATTTCCATGAAGACCGTAATGCCGTCATGAAACACATTGACGAAGCACGCGAAACCAGTAGCGAATCTGAAACCCCACGACAAACACGTCAGCGTAAACGTATACAAGCTCAACAAGAACGCTTGGATAAGAAGATGGCGCATTTGTCAAAGACCGAAGACAGATTCCATCAAAGAGATATGATGGTAGAGCAGCTGAATGGTTTGTTTGCTCGTGCCAGAGCTTCCGAAAAACAAGCCAAAGAACGTATTGAAGACCGAGGAGGAAAATCGGATGACAACCAATAAAGCGTCATACATCGATTCTTCTCGTACAGTTACAAGAACATCCAAAAATAGCCTAAAAATTATTACAACTCTAATTGCAACAACACTATTGGGCGTTTTAGGATTATCAAGCTTCTTAACAGTCCATAATGCCAAAAAGGCAGAAGCATTTGACATCACACAATGGGTGATGTGTGATGTTTTGCCGGAACCTGCCGCAACTGCTTATCAGTGGGCTCAAACTTCTGACATTCCTTTCCTGTTTCGGTCCAAAAGTGCTGTCACATCAGGTAATGACAATGTAGAGACAGGTTTGAACTGGATTCTCAATCTTTTTGGTCCAGGTTTTAAGAAAATCAATGAAGACATTATTGGACATACGTTGGATGGAGTGACACCAAACCCCAATGGTGGCAATAATACAAACACTCCACCTACAACATCTGGGGAGAAGAACTACAACAAAGGTGTCAAAGTCAATCCATATGACCGATTTGGTGTGGCGGGGGTACAATACACAGCATATATTGGTGAATGGAAGTACATGGTAATTGATGCATGTAATTCTAAAACCGCGCCAAGTGACCCCAAAGCAAATTTGTATTATGAGCAGCGTTTGGAACCACGCAGTACTTGGGAGGATATGACTAATTCCTCTGATATCCGAACAATACAATTCAACAAAGGTTTGGGTAGTCAATTATCCACTGGTATTAATGACGTCATGGCAAATGGTATTTTCAACATTACGAAAACCATGGTGGTCATAACTATTGGTCTTATCAACTTTGCTTTTTCCGATGTGACTGAAGTTATGGGGTTGAATGCTCTCATTGGCGGAAAAGGCGGAATATTTGATGCACTGTATCAAGGTGTATTCACTCCTCTCATTGTCATAATTTTTGCATTGACAGGATTGCACATCTTTTATACCGGAATTGTTAAAAGACAGTACCGTAATGCGTTGAATGGGTTGCTTCGTTCTCTTTTCATGTACATGGCAGCTATTGTCATTGCAGCTGCTCCTACATTCTGGATTGGTCTACCTAACAAAATTGCTGTGGTAGGTCAGTCACTTTTATTGTCAGCAGTTAATTCAGAACTCGTCAATGGTAATGAGTTGTGTGCAACCGACATTGGTAGCTATAAAACGAAAATCATTGATGGAAACAAAAAGGATGAGCAAGATATTCTGACACAAGCTTCTACCAATATGCGTTCAGCAGTTGGATGTCAGTATTGGCAAACTTTCTTGGTACGTCCTTGGGCTGAAGGTCAGTTTGGTACCGATTGGAACAAGTTGTGGGCAAAAGGGAAAATAGCTTCTTGGGCAGGAAGTGGTGCTTCAGACATTGATAATGGTAATGAGGAGCAGGTCGGAACCGCTGAGGTGCCTTTAGGTGATGGCTCTGTGGTGAACAACTGGGCCATTTACCAAATCAGCACACAAACCAATGTTCACGTTCCTATGGGGCACGAAGGAGAAACTAGTAAATACACTTCTGGTGTTGCTAATGACTGGTGGCGCATAGTTGATGCCATGGCCAATTATCAAGAAGAGCAAATTGAAACATCAGTGTCCGGAAGTGGTCCAAATGGTGGTACTACATCTGTTAAATACACTGTTCCAAAAGCTACCACACCAATCCCTTATTGGGATACATGGGTGGGTAATAATTCCTTCAACAGGGTATGGACTGCTTCGTCTTCAGTAGTGGTTGCGGCTGTTGGTCTGTCAGTACCATTCGTGTTTGCTGTAATGTCAGCTATTTATGCATTTGGGTTGGCTCTATTGATGGCTTTTGCGCCTATCATGCTCTTGTGTGGATGTTGGGCAAATCGTGGTTGGGAGATTTTCAAAGGTTATGGTGAGCTTGTTCTCAACACTATTGGGAAACGATTGGCCACTGGAATTCTTTTGGCTATTTCCATTGCTTTGACAGTTAGCGTGATTCGTATGATGGATGATACTAGTCTGTCGTGGGCACAGGGAATGGTTATCCTTATTTTGTTGGCTGTGTTGTTGTTCAGGAGTCGTCACAAGATTATTGACTCCATGGCATCATTCCGATTCGCTTCGGCCAATTTGTCTAATACAGCAAATCGAATTGGGGAACGTTTTACGCGTGGTACCTCTAATCTGTTCAAAGGGTCTGGACGCATGGCTACAGCAATGACGGCTGGTGCTGTAGGTGCGAAAATGGCTGGTGGAAAGATAACAGATGGATTACGTAGCGGATTCAAGAATGAATTCACCAATATGAGCTATCGTAGTAATAATTTGTTCGCTCGTAATGCTGTAGTGTCCTATGAGACAGCAAAAACTATGGGCACTGACCCAAGTGAAGAGATTTTCAATGGTCAAAGTGCCTGTGCCAGCTGTGGAAAACTCATCCGCTATGAGGAAGACCAGAATGGTACGGCTATCTTCCAAGGCGGTCGTACCATGGATGGCAATATTCTGTGTTGGGAATGTTATTCTGATGGTGTTGACCCAGAAGCTTCAGAAGTTATTTTCCGTCGTGCTCCTGAATCTCCTCGTAACCAGAAAATGTCTCCACGTCAACGAGATGAACGCAAGAAACTGGCGGATGCATATGACCAACGTTTCAAAGGTAGCACACAATTCCGCAGTAATTTCACTGACAACGTAACTCATGAACTGGTTAACGATTATGACAACCACTTGGATGTTTATGGTTTGACTCCATCACAACGAGCCAAGAAACTGCATGTTCTGTCAACCTCTATCAACTATGACATTGACAGTTACATGAAGACTGGAAAAATGCCTGATATTCCTGAATTCCTTGACGCTTATTTGGACCGTCAAACTATTTCATATGCTTGGCAAGAAAAACAATTTGACTATATTCGTGCATCCTATGCTGGAGCTATTATCAGCTGGTACAACGATGAAATAGGACGCAAAATTGATACCGATTTGGATACGGTTTTGGAAAGCATCATGCATAATCAACGCAAAACCAATAAAGGCGTAACAGATGCGGATAAAACCGAAGAAACAATAGAAATCTAACCCGATTCTTAATTTGTTTTGCGATAAAATAGTATCAATTAAGCTAAATTGGCTTTTAGGAGAACCATTAAATGACTGATAAACGTCCGACGGAGTTCCCAGGTCTTGCAGATGCTCTTATTTGTGATTATATGAATGGTTTGGACCAAGTTATTGCATTACATGAACAATTGAGGTTACGTGCTGATGAGGGTAGAGTTCCCCCATTCTATCCAGACGAATTGATGAATCGCATAAATTACACAGTCATGGACAATGCTTGGTTGAAACAAAATTATGAATTCATTCGACTTGAATATTTGAAGTTGTGGATGGAGCTGTTAACCGTCGAAACTGGGGAATCACCCTATTACACAGAGGCGGAATTCCTTAATGGTGATGCAATTCGTGATTTGAACAGGCATTGATATTTGAATTTGAAACAACTTTCATCCCACGGATTGTTATGGTAAGGAATCATATATGGGGCTCAAAAACAAAATAGCTAGTGTGGTTCAAGGGTTTGGCGAGGAAACCATCAAAGTGGTTGACTACGATGAGAAGAAATCCAAAACTCTTCCAAAACCTAGAATTCGTAAACCTAAAACACGCAAAATCATGCCCCAAATTACTGCACCCAAAGTGAAGCCAATTATTGCGGAGAAGGACACCACAGATTCCTCTGATTCAAACACATCTGAAACAGCATCATCAATACCAGAAAATACTGAAAACACAATGGTCAATGATGTAAAATTCGATGACACATCCGCTTTCACAATTGATGATGATTACGACTATTCTCAAACACAATCAAATACACATCAAACACATTCAGAAGTTCACACCACTGAGGATAGCTTGAAACTTGTGGATGAGAATGCTATCAAAGATGTGTTGGAAGTGCTACAAATTCCAGCAACCTTTGAAATTGACAATGATGTTTTCCTTCCAGAAGACCTTGTAGGAATCCAATTTGATTTACAAGTTCCTCAAGGTTACGAAATGGGACAAGTGGACAGTTTCCTATCTCAAGTAAAAACCACAGTATCCAAACTGGTGGAATTGCTGAAACTGCGTAATGAACATATTGCAAAATTGGCAACAACCGTGGACAGATTACAGGTGGATGCACACAATCTTCGTTATGAAGCAGAAATTGCCAATGGTATCAACATCATGCCAACAACAAATCATGATGAGCTGACACTAGAAAATGAGCGGTTACGAGTTCTTATACAATCATTGAAAGAGCAAAATCAATCCAAAAATGATGGTCTCAGCAGTCAGGAACGACAGAAGTTTGAGTCTTTGCAGGATGAGTTCTCAGTGCTGTCAATAGAAAACCAAGAACTGCATGATGAAGTGTATCAGTTGAAAAGCAATTTAGCTGCTTTACAAGAACGTTTGGAAGACCAAGATATGTTACCACCTGTTCAAAATGTTGATGATGGATACATGAACAATGTGGAAACAGATGAAGAATCATTGTTCACCGCTTCAGATGATGAGCCACTACCAAGTTTTTCTGGTATGGGGTTACCACATCAACCATTTAACAATAAAGCCAATGATGAAGCCCATGTTTCCAATTCTTCAAAGAATACCAATAACGGCCAAAATATGAGCACTGTCGAAATCATTGATGAACCCAAGACGTCACAACATATCACTTTTTTGAATGGTCAAGATGAAGACAGCGATGATGAACTGGATTTGTTGCAAGAGTGGAACCAGAATTGATGATTGACATGGCATTTTTGGAAACAATGTTCTCATTACATTTAGGGTCGCTTATCATTGGTCTTCTCCTTGTAAAACTATTCAAAACATCACTACGAAAAATCTTGCCAATATATTTTCTTATGATTTTGATTAATGCATTGAGTCATTATCTGGTTGACCAAGTGTTTCCATGGTTTCAACTATTCCAAGGTATTGTTGCATTAAGTATTGTTATTGTGTTGACTGGTTTATTGGGAAAACGTTTGAATTCTATGGACTATGGGGCGATTCTGGTTTTTCTGGGATTGTCACCATGGTATCTGGGTTGGCATTTTCAGGCTATTTTTGTTATGACAACATTAATCATGCTTGCTGGATGGAGCATGATTCGTCAGATGATTGTGTTACATTCCATGGGTGAACGTCCCACATTGAATATTGCACAAATACCCAATCGTTTGAAGGAACATTACAACGAGTTCCAGAATCGTTCTCGTGTTTCTTTCCCCATACCAATTTTGTGTTCTGCATTGATAACAGGTTTGTACATGATTCTGCCCTGACAAGGTTTTTGTTTTCCAGTGTGATGATATTCGGCATGAACATTATTTGTTTATTCATGTCAACAAAGTTGGAGAACAATGAGCAAGGTAGAAGACAACCTGAACATTCCTCCCCTTCCCGAAAATGACAGTGATAAAACTCTTTCCATTGAAGAATTAATCACTGCTGATGCTAAGGACAGGGAGAAAGAAGATAAGGCCCTTAGACAGGCACAAAAACCTGAAAGGATTAAAAGGGCTGCCATTTTTGTAGGTGGAGGTTTAACTATTGCTGCTCTTGTTACCAGTTTGATTTTATGGAATCCGTTGGGGGGTAATCAAAATGTTGGTGATGGGGAACAGGATATGACAGATGCGACTGTGGCTGCGCCGTCTGTGCCACCTCCATCTGATGCACTCACCCCTGAAGACTTCTACAGACAGGAAGGTTTGTTCTTCCCAACATCTATGGAGGATTGGCAAACAAAAAGCTATGAGGAACAAGACAAATCTGAGATAAAATCCAAAATTATTGCTACCATGAATTCAACTGAGGTTGGATTGGCTGGTAATAGTCTTCCCTCAGAAGAATCAGGTTATACAGCAGATTCGGACAAACAAACACTTGAAGATGGAAGTCTCAACCCTCAATACAGTTATTGGACTGCTGAATCATTTAATGCTCAAGTCGGAACGCATCTTGAACGTTTACTGAATCCAACTTTTGGGGGATGGGCACTGAATCAATATTCTGGTCATCCCGGTAATACTGAATTCAACATTAACTCCATTTCTGACATGTTTACAGCTCGATGGATAACGGAGAATGCTACTAAACCGTTTTCAGAATATGTACCAGTATATGCTGATTGGGCCGGGAATGACTACAATTTGGGGGATAAACTTCTTACATCTGGTCCGCGTTGGTATGGCAAAATTACTTCCAGCAATACTGAATTCGCATATGACCAATCAACCCAACAATATACAGTGAATCTTACCGCACAAGTACAATTCACCGCTTGGGCCAAAGACCAAAGTAAGTTAGAGAAAACAGGTACATTAACCCTGAAACTCGTATCAAATGCAACAGGCTTGAACGACAGCAAACATACTGTGCTGATTGATGACGCAAGCCTAAAGGTGGACGAATAAAATGAAAAGGCATTTCGCACATTGGTTCGCTGCCGTTACGGTGGCTCTAGCGATGGTGTTTGCAGTACCGACCATGGCTAATGCGGATACTGGCGGTGGTACCGGTGGTGGTGGCAGCACTCGTCGTGCTACAAAGAGCGGATTTCAATGGAACTCAATTGGTTACAACGAACCAGGTCGAGCATGGTCAGAATTTTTGTCACGTTCAGGCCTAAGTCGTAATTCTACTATCAAACAAGTACGACAAAGAGTAGGCGGAACTGAAGTTTGTGAAAAATCCAATGTTATCTGGTATGTGTATTCCACCACAGCCAAAGAGTGGATTTTCAACTTTTCTGGACGTACCCACAATTGGCCATATAAAGGCACTATTGAAAACCCACAATGGCAGTTTGGCAATCGTGGTCCTAGCGTAGGCGAAATTCAAGCATTTTACAGTTGGGACCGAAACGAAAATGGACATAAAATTGATTCCAAACCTGGTTACACCGTTATTTGTTCTGGTGCGTTCTCACAACCTGACCGTACATGGACTGAAACATCATCTAAAACAAACACCAGTACAGAAACCGTGAATTACACACATCCTTATTCTTGGTCCACTGAAATCAAACGCCAAATCAGTGTAGGTGGTAAAGACCCTATTGGTGCCGACAATCTCCACAACCAAGGTGGAACGCCTATTAAGAGCAATTACGGTCGTTTGTGGGACAACTTGAACACTGCACAAAACCAAGGAATGTCTCCAGCTGAGTTGACTGCTGCCGTTAATGATGCATTGGCAAAAGATGCAGCAATTGACAGGTCAGATGTCACTCTTGATGAACAGAACAAAGCTGGTATGGCAGAAGGTGGTGTGCTCAACGTTTATGAACAAACACAGTATGCCACAGTAAGTTCTACAGAAACCACTACTACTGTTACTACAACTACTTGTCGTTACACACAGAAATGGGATGCTGCGGCTGGTGCTTATGCTGCTCCAACCAGAGAATGTTCTGATTCTGACCAAGTAAGCAAAGTCAGTACAGCCAGTAAAGTAACTGGAACTCTACAAAACACTGGTTTCTGGCAAATGATTTCTGTTCACTGTAATCAAGCTGATTTCAATGCTTTGGTGGCCGCAGGTAATGGAATCAAAGTTTTGGATTCTGGGGATTCAACTAAAGCTATTTCAGCAGTGGCGTATTCAAAGAAATATGACCGTCAACCATCAGTGCTGGATTTTGGTGATGCAAAGAATCCAAATGCTGCAATGGCTGCAACTGCTTCACTTGGCTTCTATGATAAGGAATGCCCATTTGAGTGCACTCCTTCTGCTGCTGGTAATGGTGCTTCCAAAACCAATGGAGCAGTTGACAATATTGAGAATAAACCAGTTGGGGAAAACAAAATAACCAACGATTCAAAATATGGAGCAAAATCTACAGATTCCAATTCCAACTTCTTTGAATTGTTCCGTGACAATCAGGACAAAACCATTAGTGCTGATGTGTGGTACCCAAAGAGCGAAGGTGTAGTTTCCTATGATGGTTCTGCCCCATTGACCACAACCATTACTCGTTGGAATGAGGGAACTCCTGGTATCTCTGACAGTAATGGTGGAAAATTCACCATGACCACAAAAGATGGAAACCAACTGTTTACTGGCAACCAGAAACCAGAAAATCAACGCAACTGGAACACTGGAACATTCTCCAATGCCACTTCTACAGTGTTGAGTGGATTGCATCGTGAATTCAACGTCAAATCCACTTGGGCATCTGAAGAGAACAAACCACAAGTTCTAAACCTGAAATGGGAGTATGCACCTAATGTTTCAACCAATGTATTTGCCAGTAAAGTTGGTTTCGGTGCAAACGGGGCTCAAAAAACTGGTGAGGCCGTGACATTGACAACAAGTATTCAAGGTAAATGTTACGCCAATTATGGTACTGAGTCTCAAACACCAACTGTTGACGCATTCCACACCAATACTGGAACTGGCACAACCAACAATTTGGATGGAGTATTGTTCCAAGGTGCAGGAAATGGTGCTAACGCTCGTGACATCCAATCCAACCTGGTAATCAACTTCATCAGGTCCACAACTGAATAACGATATAAACAAATAGGCTCCGAGGGCGTCCTGTTCAGTCATTGAGAACTGATAAGGGCGCTCTCAGCTTTTGTAGAACAATATGCACAACAACAATATTTGCACGGGGTTTGAAAGGTGTCAACAACTATTACAGAAACCAATCAGGAAAGAACAGAAACCAACGCTGAGAACAATACACACAACATTAAACACACCATACGAAAGATTTTGAAAGATGGTAATAATCTGTCATTGTTGAAAGTGGTGGGAACAGCTTTGACCGCCGTTTCCATGGCGCTCATTTCATCACAATTGACCGGATTCATAAACAGTTTGATTCTTGTTGGTTTGGTATCTGTAGGTTCTGCGTTCTTGAGTGAATTCTATAGAGTTGTGCTTTCTGTCACATCTTTAGGAGCCAAAAAGATTGTTCCTGGATTACGTTCCAACAGTAATAAAACCGCCTCAACAGATGAAGACACCCATCCTACTGTAGATTTGGACTCTGATGTGAGCGAATCCAAATCATCTTGGTGGAATAGGTTAAGGAACTATTCTGCTGCTCATCCAACATTGAAATTTTCTGCGTTGTTCCTCATGGTATCAATGCTCACAATCGGAAGCAGCTATCTCATCTCGGCCAGTAATGTGAACACTGATAGCAATTACACCACAGTTCACACCACAACCATGGCTACAATCAGTGAAGATGAAAAACATGACATCATCAACTTGGCAGCAGCAAAAGCTCATGAAACCGAAAAAACAAGTTCGGATGAATCATTGAAAACACGTATTACAGAGTTGGAGAAACAGAACGCAAAACTTCAAACAGAATTGGACGCTTTGAAGGAATCCAAAAACTATGATGAAACAATTAAATCATTGCAAGACGAAATTACTGTGTTGAAGAAACAACAAGCAGTTTCTTCTAACAATAATTCTGATAACTCTCATGTTTCAGAATCCGCTCCAACTGTTTCTCCATCTGTTTCCAACCCAGAACCATCAGCCGCTTCTACTCCTAACACAAATCCAGTTAATCAAAGCTCAACCAGTAGCAAGAAGGAAGCTGTTTCCAGTTCGACCAATCAACATCCATCATAAACCACAAAAATGAGTATATGAGAAAACCATAAAATCGCTTTCTGTAACGCCCCTTGAATAGGTCAGATTCTACCGAACTTATTCAGGGGTGTTTTTCGTGTTTTCAAGACGTTTTGGGAGAAATTCTTGTTTGTGATACTTGCATCAAGAAACCGCTAAATCTCGCTTAAAAGTGTTCTCTGTACTTGTCCCTGACTCATTCTCGTTACAATGTGAACATCTGTTGAAATGCGTGTATGAGGAGAAACATGGTTCGCAAACGTTACCGAGATTACAAGGAAAGTAATATTATCAAGTTTCCTTTAATTGCTTGGATTTTCAATCAACCTGTTTTATATCTCATGTTTTTGGTAGCAACTTTGATTGCATTTGCTGGAATGGTTCATACAGGGTATGCAAGTTATAATCATTTGTTTGAAGAGCCGCAAAAAATCAGTCCCTACCAAGACATCGCCAGCGCTAAATCGCCAGCTGTCACATGGGCTTCTCAATTGATTACCAAACAGCCATCTGGAGTGGACCAATGGAAAGTGAGTGAAGGAGCCAAACCCCAACATGTCATCAATCCTTCACTGTGTGGAAGCATTGGTGATGTCCCCAACAGTCTTCTGGCCACGACTACAGCAACAGGAAGCGGTGTAGAAACTCGCATACAGGTTTATGGCGCTGGGCAAGCCTACCAAGCATTCCACAGTTATGTAGCTGCATTGGAAAAATGTGGCAAAGTACCCGTAACGCAAAAAGAGCATGGAACTGTGGCTGTTCAAGGTAATACATTCATGATTACCATGGGAGATGCCATTATTGGAGTCACAGCAAGCAATTCAGAACAACGGGACATTTTGTTGCAATTCTACTCAACAGAAATGGCAACAAGTTTACAAGCTTCCCAATGTGTTTCCCTCACAGTGTCACCAGATGATGCCAAACGTAGTTTTTTCTATGACAAAGATGCATACACGGGTTTAGTGCAGTACACAGAATTGCATACAACAGTGAAAATTGACAATCTCCCCAATCCCACATCAATCAATTTGTTGGAAATTGGAAATACGAAAGCAGTTGAACCAGAAGCTCCATTGCCATCAGGTTTTCCGCAACTACCAGCAACCGTTACAAAACCCGAATTACCACAAAAAATCGCAGACCAGACCAGTTTCACGGACAAGGCTTTTTATCATGTTGCGGACATTGCTGGACCTGGTTGTGGATGGTCATGGAGCGGGCAGAAATCTCCTGTGTATGACACGAACAAACTTATTACTGAAAAGAACCAATCGCTGGAATCGAAACAAAACGAACTGGATAAAGCAGCTCAAGAGTATGTGGACAGTAAACTCCAATGGTCTTTCAAAATGGCATTGACAGCCCCACAAGCTGACGCCTGGAACAATTATGTACAACAAGTGGATGAAGTGCACAGCAAGTGGTCTTGGTTAATCACAGAACGCAACAAGATTCGTAAAATATGGTATTCCTATGTTGAACAGCACAATGACTGGCGTTCTTTTGATGACCGTAAAGCTGCTGCATCCAATACATACAACGAAAAACTGCAAACATGTAAAACCAAACAGGATGAGTTGAAACGATGGGAGGAACAATGGGGTGAACTCTATGACCAGCAGAACCGTACCCCTGTCATTCCACCTGTTCCTGAGCCATCGCCATCTGTCGGGGTGACTCCTCAACCCACCATTCCTGCACCTTCCCCCAGTCCATCTGTCAGCATCCCGCCCAAACCTGCTGGATGTACCAGTGTTCCAGAACGACCAGCTATTTTGGACACGGATAAACCAGCAGAACCGTTGCCACCCAGTATTCCTGAAGGGGTCACAATCCCTAACTCTTGGCCGCAACCGCAGCAGTGAACAATTGAACTTTTGAAATCGATGGAAACATATTCATTGGTAAAATACTGGCAGTAATCAGGAAATATTTGACTTGTTGATTACAATACTCCCAGCCATTGGGTAAGAAAGAAAACCACTCACAAGAAGGATGAAAAATGGCTAAAGTAGGAATTGAGCAAAAAATTACTGGCTCTATTGGTCAGGTTCACGATTTGCGTCATGTCGGCAATGATAAAAAAGCTGTAGTGGATTTTTCCATTGCTGTCACTCCAAGATTCAATGACAATGGCACTTGGAAAGACGGTAAAACCATTTGGCGGAATTGCACTGCTTGGGGTCGGTTGGCAGAAAACATCCATGAATCACTCCGACCTGGTGACCGAGTAGTTGTTTATGGCTACACCCAAACCAAAGATGGCTACACCAATAAAGACGGTGTAGAAGTTCCAGACCGTGAACAGGTGGTTGCAACCGAAGTTGGATTGGAGTTGGCATTTGATTCAGCTCATTCCAACCGTGTAGCCAAAACTTCTTCCAACCGTAGTAATGGTAACAGTGGAAACACTGGAAACTCCCGTTCATCCAAACCGGCTCCAAAACCGGTTGAAACTGACGATTTTGACCTCGACCTTGATTTTGACTCAGAGGATGAAATCCCATTCTGAGCAATTGTTTTCACAAAGAGGGAAGGTGTTATTCGTGCATCTTCCCTCTTTCTTTTGTCGATGAAAACAATCAAATTCAAAACCGTTGTCACTCATCATAGCACCTGAATTATGTACAATAAACCTGGATAAACAGAATATTGTGAAGATATTCATTCAGAATTCACAAGTAGGAGAAAACGTGGTCAGCAAAGAACACAACAAAAATGGAGAACGCTTAAACCCAAATCAGGAATACATGACCAATACAACTACCAATGATTCTGCATTTTATCCTGACGAGAAAATGAATGTTGATGAATTGCTGCAACAAAAAGTAGACCCAACAAATTATTCATCAACATCCAATAGCCACAGTCATTATGTCATATTGGGTTTGGCTGTCATTGGGGTAGGAGTAATAATTGGTCTTGCTGCACTTGTCATCAATGTATTGGCATCACAGAAAGCCAATAACCCAAATCCTGATTCAGCTGTTTCCACAGAAGCCGTCACTGAAACCAGTCCTACACCAGTGACTCCACCCAAGAATCCTCTCTCTGCATCTCTACCAACACCTATCAAAACAATAACTGGTAAAATTGATTCCCAAGCTACTGACACAATATTCAAAGCTGGTGACATGACATTGACTGTACGTGGTGCCAAAATTGCAGGAGCGGCAACCTCTTGTTCAGTTGTTGACCCCACAGATTTTTGTTTGGCAGGTAATGCCACTCTAGGGGAGAAAACAGCTCAAGTGTATTTGATGAAAGATGCAGCCAATTCACGCTTGTTCGAAAATCCTTCCAATTTTCAACAACTCACGGTTCCCGGTACCGTGACAGCTGCTTCCATGAATGTTGCTTTGATTGGTAACACCCCCACCCCAATCATTGTAGTGGTTGCATCAAACGGTTCTGGCTACATGCTGACATTACCTGATACAGATTCAGTGGAAACATTCGCCAACGCTTTGAGTCTTACATAAGGAGACAACTCATGGAATTCCCCTTGATTCTGGCTGGAGTCTACATTGTTGTAATGCCGATTGTTTTCCGTCTGATAGCATTGGTGCACAAAAAATTGGTGACTGACCGTAAACTGGAAAAACTCAACAAGAAAACCCCTTTCGAAGACCTACCACAACCTATTTGGCCCATTTGGAAGGAACGCATTTCCTACACAATCAAAGACAAACGTGTACTGTCTCTCAAAAAACAGAAAGAAACAAAACCTGGTGAAGAGCCCAATGGCGGGATTCAACATCGGGTAGCGTTTCTACTGATTTGGTTGACTGGATTGTTCACCACTTTTGTTGGAACAGTTGTCAACATGTGGCAAATGATTGTGGCAGGATTCATCATTTTCTTTTTCGCCATGGGTTTCGGTATTGCAGCATCCAAATCAATTGTGGAATACCGAAAAAATATTATTCGCAGAATGTACAATTTGGCTAAAGTAAAATTAGGAGTATCAGCCAAATATGAGAACCAACCTGAAGCTGTTGTCAGAATCCTGGAATGGGCTGACCCTCTGAAGCCCAACAAAGTACAGTTTTCGAATATTCCTGAATCCTTCCCCGCTGAAGGCGAAGAAGGATTTTTGCGGCAATATAATCAGCTGTTTGGGCAGGAAACAGCTTGGGTACCTTTTGTAGACCCTGAAACTAGTGAAGGTGGCTGGGATTACGCAAAAGGTGTTGTAACATTACGTGCTGTTCCGCCTTTACCACAATACGCTGAATGGAACGAAAACTATGTTCTGTCTGATGGTGTCGCATGGTCATTTTTCCCCATTGCGTTAGGTGTTGAAAATGGGCTACAACTACCTAATCCCGAAACTGGAGAAATAGAAAATGTTCTGGGTTTCGATTTGTCTGGAAAACAAGAGAAAGCGGCTAAACAACATGGACTACAGCTTGGGGAAGAAGTAACCACAAGCCCCATGGTTTTCGTTGGAGGCGGCACAGGGGGTGGTAAAAGTTGGGACTCCAATACCTTGATTGAAGTCCTGAATGACAACAAAGCCCCTAGTCAAAGCTGATTTGTCTCTGTTTTTGAGTTTACTGCACTATGTGTAAAATAGGGGAGGAGGATAATTAGGACTTCCTCCCATAAACACCATAGGACTTATTGACAGGGTAACAATTGATGGTTGAAAATATATCCAACCCACCGGCACTAACCAACTTCGACTCATTTGAATCATCAGAAGTAGTTTGAATTTTGACACATTGGAAACATCATAAAAGAATTCAATCTCCTACGAATCATTCAATAAAAATGCATATTCCATTGCAAAAACTATTTTACATGCAAAGCTATTTCTCAACTGTTTACATCTCAAAATGCTCATGACAGATTCTACTATTCCACAACATTCAAAACACAATACAGCAAACAAAAAATCAACCAATGTAGAGAGGATAGAACGTCGTATCGCAGTTTTGGCATCATTGGGTTGGGATGTTGAAACAATCCAAACCAAATATAATGATGGTATGAGTAAAAACGACATCATTGCAGCCATCAATCAAAAAGCTGGGAAAACGGTGATATCCAAATCGTCTCTTGCTTCTTTGTGGACATATGCAGGGTTGAAGAATCGTTCTATAGAAGAAACCAATGCGTTGCGTATGGCAAAAATTAATGAGTCACAACGCAGAAAATACGCAACTGAAGCCAAATATGGGGTGGGAATCACAGCTGACAAAGCAGTGACAGAATACCAAACTGGGAAGTCTTTGGAATCCATGTATCGAGAATATGGAATTTCGCCTTCAGTGTTGTCCAGAATTTTACAGGAACGTAACATCAAAGTTCGTAAACAAACAACTTTGGAAAACCGGATACGAGAGTTGGCTGCACATGGGTTCACTCAAAGGCGTTTACATGAATTGTACAATGATGACAATTTGACAGCTACAGAGTTACTGCAACTGATTAAGACAGAAACAGGACATTCTATTGGGGAACGCACATGGAGTAAAATTGTCAACAAGCTGGGGTTGAAGAAAAGTGCAGTCAATGTGGTCAAAAATCGTGGACGTTCATCACGTAAAGCCAAAGAAACAAGTTTAGCACGATTATTGAAAACACCTTACAAAGATTTGGACTCATTGGCTGCATATTTTCATGCTAATAGAACATTGACTTATCATGATTTGGTGGATGAGTTGAACAATTGTCTTGATGACTCTGACCCCAAGTTTACAATACGCTGGTTGGAACGGTGGATGATGCCTTTGCTACCTGCCAATCGTGATAAAGGGACATCAAGGTTGGAACAATCAGTAGGGGCTTTTATTCGTTCGGTTTATTCTGGGCCTGTAGAGGAACGAGTGCGTAGTCTCATTGGGCCGTATGAAGTGGATTTCTTCTTTCCAAAGTTACGTTTGGCTATTGAAGTGAATGGGTTGTATTGGCACAGTGAACAATTTGGCAAAGACCGCAACTATCATCGTGACAAGTATGTTTCCTGTCGTGCTCAAGGTGTGTCATTGTTTCAAATCTGGGAAGATGACTGGTATTACAAACAATCGATTCTACAGCGAATGATTGCACACAGATTGAAGGTATCTCCAAAAGGTGTGGGGGCACGACAAACTCGAATAGGAGATGTTTCGGTCTCTGTTGCACGGGAGTTCATGAATACAAATCATATTCAAGGCTTTGTTGGCGCATCGAAGCATTTTGGTTTGTGGGACAAGAGAACCAATCTACTGGTGGCAGTGTTTTCAGTGATGAAGCAGCAGGATTGTTATTTCATTGTTCGTTATACCACTTCTGTATCTGTTCCTGGTGGGTTCAGTAAATTGTTGAAGCATTTCGAGATTGTTTGTAATCCTCGCAGGGTGGTGACTTTTTCGGATTGTGAAATCAGTGATGGACTTTTGTACGAACAGAACGGTTTTCGGTTTGACAAGTTTATTCGTCCTGATTACAAATATGTTGTAAATGGCAAACGTGAACACAAGTTCGGGTTTCGTAAGATTCGGTTTGAACGTGACCCTGATTTGTTGTTTGATTCCAGCGCCACTGAGAATGAATTGGCTAAATTGAACGGTTTAGGCAAAGTTTGGGATTCTGGTAAGGTGCGCTGGGTGAAAACTTTTGATTGATGTTTCACACGTTGAGTTTTGTTTTCGTGCAGATTGTGTTGTAAACAATTGTTGAATGAGAATACAACTGGGTGATTGTGCAAACATGTATGAACGAAATCTGTATTAGATAAGTTGTTGTTGGTTTGTTTGGTGGTTTGAGGAGAGGTTATGAAAGGTTATCGTCGCTATCATGTCAATACGGAAACGGGGGAGTCAGGTGAATGCTCTGCTCAGAAGAAGGGTTGCCCATATGGCGGACTGAATGGTCAGGAAAACCATTATGCGACTCTGGCTGAGGCTCAAGCTGCTGGGGAAGCTATCATGGCACAAAAACATGGTGGGGTGCTTCCTTCCCGTAAGAAGGCCCCTAAATTCAAAGCACGCTCAGTTGATGCTGCTACTTCTCGTATAGGTGATGTTGTGATGCCCAATCGAGAAGCAGCTTTGAGTGAACAGATTTTGAACATGTCAGCCAATATTGTGGAGTATCGCGCAGAACAGGTTGGTGATTTGTTGGTGGAACCTGACCATGGGGACCCTAACCGTGCTAAAGAAGTAATCTCAAATGTGATTGCTAAAGCTGCTGAACGTGGAAACATGCATTTGGCGGAGAAGGCTTCCAAAGCGCGTATGGTGCCAACGTCGGTGATTATGAATCGGGATGGAGACAAATTCTACACTGAAGATGTGCTGGCTAAAGATGTGGCAGTGAAAACAGTGGAAGATGGTCGCACCAAATTAGAATATGCCTTGAAACGTGAAGCTTTGGGTCTACAACTAAAACCTGGCGAATCATTCAAACATACTGTTAAAACGGATGCGGGTACATTTGTGGTGACAGTCAGTGATGATGGTTTGAATGAGCATGCTCTTGCAAACTTGAGTCCAGCACAACGTGAACTTATTTCAACTCCACGGGAAATGATTGACATTGATTTGGCTCGTAAACATTTAAGTGATGAGCAGTTACGTCTAGTTGTTTCAAACACTCAAGTACTGGACTATGTTGCTGGTAATCCACGTAACATCAAACAGCAAGCATTTGAGCCACGTACTCGTTTCATGGGTAAATCTGCTGAAGAGCGTTTACAGGATGGGACTCAAGCATTGGCTGATTTTTATGGTTCCGCTCGTGAAGCTTTTGGAGGTAGTTACAAATCTGTCAAAGAGCGTCGGGATGATATGGCCAACAAGGTCAAAGCTGCTGCTGTCGTGTCAGGTCAACATGTCAACACTGTTATTCCAGGTCGTTCACGTAAAAACGCTCTTCTGATTAGTGGACGTGAAACTATTGACCGTAAAAAAGCAGCAGAAGTTCTTCCTCCTGATGTTTTAAAAAAGATTACCAGAAAAACATTTGTTCCCAGTAAAAAATTGGCGCGGGAAATGTTATCAGAAAATAGATTTGGTAAAATTTTCAATGCAAGAAGGGTTTCCATTCGCGTAGTGGAAACTCCGTAAAATTGAGATGGGACAAATATGGTAGATTCTAATTTGGCTGAAAGTATTGTTGAACGTTATGTAGAAAACGGTTGGGCCGTTCCTATTGATGAAATTACTATGGCTTCCATACATGATAGTACCCAAATCATGTTGGAAACAATATACGATGATACTGGGGATGCTACTGGTTTGAATATTTTCCAGGATGGCATTGAAATCCTGTCTTTGGATTATTCTGACGAGAACTTTCATAACCGGCTGTCCGTTACACTGGCTGGTTCACTCAATATTTGAACCTCATTGTTATCCTTAAAAATCCCTGATACTACCTGATATTTGTGGTATTGGGGATTTTTTGTATTGGAAGGACTGGAATGAAGTTTCTGCCTTGGAATAGGTTACAACTCAGTTCCGACATTGACAACAGAAATCGGGTTTTCAAGCAACAGGTATCATTTCGACTGTATCGTACATACCGTGTCAAAGTAAGTTGGAGTTCTTTCTTCTACAATAATTTGGCATTGTTCTACGGGGACAACCAACACGAAAAAGAACTGTTCATACGAAATATGGCTCATCAATCCCGACGTTTCTCCGCATCAGCTGAAATTGCTTTATTTGATTTGCATGATTGTATGTCCGATTTGGGAGAAGAATTGGAAACAGAATACCCATCTTTCCAATACCATCCATACAAAACCAGTTTATTCAGTTTGTTAGGTGATTTGCTGAAACTGAGGGAAGAAATCAAAACAAAAACAAAGAAACTGGGTTTGATTGAAGCGTCAAGTCGTAAACTGTTGTTTATTCTATTACCTCTCAACACTGATGATTTGCGTATTTTACGTAATGATACGACTGCCAGAACAGCTTTCAAAAGCTTGTTGCAGAATTCATCCAATGAACGTATATATATGGTTCCTGTTGTGGCACAGGCATCAACTTTTCCAGAAGAATTGGAAAAAGAGCTACATTGGGCGGTGTATCTTGGTGAATCAAACAGTGCCCATTGTCGAAATGTTGCTCATTCAACTATGAGAGATGGTCATTACAGTATTTTGCAAACAATTATTGGGGTGGCATACTTTCGAAATCAAGACAGGTTGGTGATTCTGCATCCGCTGGAGTTCACCCCTTCACAATATTATATTGAGCGTGAAGAACAATGGCGTCGAGAAGATGAAGCATATGCCAAGTTTTTGGATACATTGGATGACGGGACCAAGGAAAGGCACAACAATGGCACTTAAACGTATTGGTGATTTAGAGTCTGGAGACATTATTCGAGGATTGAATGGCCAACCAGTAAAAGCGCAACCATTTGAGGAGCATATTCCTGATTCCATGTATGAACTGGAATTAGTGGATGACAACTGTCCTGAAAAAACGGTGACAGCACGTGTATCTGGGAACCATCTGTGGTATGTGGAATCATCATTTGACCGTAGCTATCATGCTGAGCGTCGCCGAGAAGGGAAAAAACTGTTGCGACAGCTCACCCCAGAAATTTTGGCTGAATTGCGTAATGTGGCCATGTTGGAGGAATCTGCCGAAACAACACTCATGGACATGGTAATGATATGTGAACTGGAAGAAAACAGTCGTGGTATTGCTGTATTAGAGCGTATAGCACAATCCTTGGGTCCTATTATTGAAACAAAAACAACCTATGTGGATTACTCAACCGGGGAAGCAATTGGAAATGAGAAACATGTGCGAGGCTATGATGCACGACAGTTTGCTCAACAAATCCTATCACTTCATGGTATCAAAGCTGACCGTAAACGTTGGCCATTGATTGTGGGGCGAGTAATGACCACAATAGACATGCTTGAAATTGCTGATATGGTCACAATACCCACAATGCGTTCAATCGGATGACAAACACGCGTAGTATTTTACATGATGCTGTATGAGTAATAGAGAGTATATGTATGATTGGTTTGTACCATTTGTTGTTCTGTTTAATCGCCAATCACATATGTACATGATATTTTACTCTAATAGCTAATAAGGAGATGTGATGACATATTCCTACAGTAATCTAAATTATGGAGAACCTGCTGTAAACAATAATAGCGCCTTTTACCAAAAAGTGATGGTTTGGGTTACAGCCGCTATGGGCGCTGCTGCATTCGGAAGTCTCTTCATTGGTCCATTGGTGCCACCTGCTTTAATGCTACCATTGTATGTTGTAGTTTTTATCGCATTGATTGTGGCCAGTTTTTCACGCAGAACATTGAATCCCACGTTTTCTAATGTTTTCGCCATTGCCGTACCAGCTCTGTTGGGAATAATACTGTACCCTACACTGAACTACTATCTCAGCTCTGGTATGGGTAACATAGTGTCCATGGCTGCTATGGGTACAGTGGTTATTTTCGGCGGAATGGCTGTACTAGGTTGGGTAAGTCAAGTCAACCTCAACAGATGGATGCCAAAACTTTTCTTCATTCTGCTTGGCGTTATCGTTCTCAGTATTTTGAATATTCTCTTCTTCAAGTTAACACTGATATCATTGCTTATTTCCATGGCTGTTGTGGTGATAATGGCCATTTACACTTTCATAGATATCCAAATGTTGCGTGACCGTAATCCTCATGATAACATCCCAGCGTCATTCTATGCATTGAACCTTTTCCTGAACATTTACAACATCTTCGTCAATTTGCTCAATATTCTGGGCATTCTCCGCAATTGATGTTTATATTTTGGAATAAACCACGAATGAGGCCAGTAGAATAATCACTGGCCTCATTCATTTTCCAATTGGATTTTATCCACCAATCGTTATTTATTAGCTCAAAAACATAAATGCCAACAGAGTGTCTTCACACATACGATTTAGATTATGGCTCATTTGAAAATAAAATCATGTAGAATGAGTATTTGTTTATAACCGAATAAAACAATTGTTAGAATACTGTATCCATTCAATCAATAGGCTCTTCTGTGGTGTGAAGCGTATATGTAACGTTTGGTTTGATGTATCTTGTTATCAATTGCTTCAAAGAGTGGTGCAGCAAGGGGATATCTTTTGTTCCACCCTCTTCAGCATCCCAGTAAATGACGAAGGGGTTTCCTGGATTCATTATTGAACTTGTAAACCATATTTCATCATTACCTGGAACAGAGCGAAATACATCTGTTATGGAATCATCAGACAGATTTTGGGTCCACTGGTCTTCTGAAAAACAAATAGTGGTAACCAAAGACGTGTTGTTGTCAGTTTCAACAAAACCGTATGACACCCATATTGTTTCCAATCCTAATAGTTTGGCAGCTATTACACGATGTGTACCATCAACCACCATGTAGGGTTCAGCATTATTGTCCCGCGCTAAAACAATTGGATAACGAAATTTACCTTGTTTCTGATACTGTCTCATAAGTTCATTGATGATATGACAGTCAATTGGGTCATCCATCAACAATTTCATGGTATCCGGCCACTGCTGTGTTTCTGAATACACTGGATTAGCCAGACATTGTGTCCAAATGTTGTCTAACGGGAACATATGACAATATGAACTCATAACACTCCATATTGGGTAGATGGCATCATCATTCAAACCTATTCTATCTGAAGTGTTTTATGTTGTCTATTCAATTCTGAGTCTATTGGACAGTGCCGAGTTACAGAATGAACGGGATACAATTTATTCAACAATAGTTCTTCATTATTAGAGAATATGCATGAAGTTTCTTCGTTATTTAGGAGTTGTCATATGGTTGGCAAAATTCACATCAATCCAGAAACAGGTGCCACCGGGGTATGTCACAGTACTGGGGTTCGTGGGTGTCCTTTTGGTTTAGCTCCAGATGACCATTTTGACAGTCATGGTGAAGCGCGACAAGCTTATGAAGCCATGATGAAAGGCTCTTTGTTGCGTCCTTTACGAACCAATCGTCGCAGTAACACAGAATATGGTCCTGCATTGAGTGAAATCATGGATGTAGAACTGCTCAAAGATATGGTAGACCACGAATACATTCTTACCAGTCAACATCCTGATGACTCCGACATGATTGTTCTTTGCTATGGAAAACGAGCACAAATGGAGGGCAAATGGAATGATGCCACCAAAACTGCTCGTGGACTCATGATTCGTAGTAGTCAAGATGATTTCAGTGATGCTTACATCCTTCAACGACCATGGGCCAAGTTTTTCACATTGAGTCAAATGGAGTCAGGATGGTCAGATGGGAACATAACACCGCATTGGATGTTGGGTGATGATGAAGATGAAGCACCACAAATTCCAAGTATTGATTTGTCAAAGTTGGATTTTGATGCTCCGGCTGAAGTCACAGACAAAATGGATGGTTCGATGTTGGTTTTGTATCGTGACCCGAAAGGAAATCCAGCGGTAGCGACAAAAGGAAGTTTCAAATCTGAACAAGCTATTCAATTCACTCAAATGCTGCAACAGAACGAAAAATTCCGTAACGCGGCAGAACAATTGTTACGAGAGCATAGTGATACAACATTTCTTTTCGAAGGTGTAGGTCCTGGCAAGAATCAAATTGTGCTTTCATATGATAAAGTGGACATTTCCATGATTGGGGCAGTACAAAAGAATACTGGTTTGTACGAGTCAACATCCGATTATACAAATATTTGGAGCAAAGAAAAAGGATTGAACACCGCTGAAACATTACCTGCAAAAACATTGAATGAAGCGTTGAAATTACCTGACCGTGAAAACCGTGAAGGTATGGTGGTTCGTATCATTTCTGATGACCCAAAGAAACAGATGCAGGTAAAAATCAAACAAGAGGATTATTTGCAACTACATAAAATGCGTACTGTGTTTTCAAAAGATGCAGCACGAAAAACTATTCAAGGCATCGAACTTACATATGCTGATTTGATGGGGATTGCTAAAAGTGGAGATGTGTTGAGTATTCCTGAGTTGAAAGCGACCATCCCAGACGATGTGGAGAAAGGCAGTTGGGCTGAGTACACCACAAAACAACGGCTGGAATACTACCAGAATACGGTTCTAGCTAGAGCACACGCTGTTGTTAAAGCCAAAAAGATAATAGACGAACTACCTGAAAAAGACTTGCAAGGTGATGTCAATAGCGTCAAACGGGAATTTGCGAAGAGAGTGACGACGTTTGACGCAGACAGGGGTTTACTTTTCCAGTTCTTAGATGCTAGACTGAAAGGTGAAGACATTTCACGACGAGATGCAAGTCGTGAGATGTGGAGAGCAACACAAAAGAAGTAGTATAGGTCTGTATAGGATACAAACACGCGCTGAGGGGAAAACAAGTCAGAAAGAGCCCATGATGGAACATATAAGTATCTTGGAAAAAGAAATCGGGGAAAATCGTGTTGCAGTTGTGGATACCTCCATGACTGTGATGAACACTGTTTCGTGGATGCGAGCTACCACAATGGTGTTGAGCCATGATGCATATGTTTTGATTCCCCGTGCAGATGGTTCCATGGTACGGAGTCAGCATTTTTCCATGGCCCGTCCGCTAGTTATCGGGCTAAATCGCTATGTCTCTCGTGGTCGAATTAAAAAAGTGAATATGGACACCACGGTATCCAAAAACATGATTTTGATTCGAGATAATTGGACTTGCCAGTATTGTCATGAATATGGTGATACCATTGACCACATTATCCCGAAATCCCGAGGTGGTTTAAATACTTGGGGTAACCTCTGTGTTGCCTGTTTGTCCTGTAATGGGAGAAAGGGTAACCATACCCCGGAAGAGGTGGGTTTTTCATACCCTAAAATTCCGACTGTTTTCAAACCGCAGCGAGAAAACCGACTACAAGTCGCTTTTTACCAAGCTATGGAAGAAATGAGTTTATAAAAGAAATTTTTGAGAATGTACAGTATCAGAATTGTGAACTAATTTCCTGTTTCAACCAGTGAATAATTTTCTAGCATTATGTAGTAAATAATATACAGGGGGTAATATGGATTCAAAAGACATGGTTGAAAAGGCTATTTTGTTGGCCTCAGAAGCACACGCAAAAGATGAGTGGGGAGAATTTCCATATATGACTCATTTGGCTTTGACTGCTTATGAAGCTCGAAAGCTATCAAACTTACCGTTGGTTGAAGCAGCAGCATGGTTACATGATGTCATAGAAGACCATCCAGAATACGAGGAGAGAGTCAGGTCGGATTTTCCTGACCTGATTGATGTGTTACTAATGGATAGTCGGAAAGACGAAGAAACTTATTCTGCATACATTGACCGGTTGATTCGTTCAAATAGCACAATAGCACTTTCTGTCAAATATGCAGACATGAAAGTCAATTTGTCCAATAATCCCCCTGCTCGTTTGATTGAGCGTTATTCTATCCATATTGGACGACTGCGTGATGCATTGAACAAATTGGGTATTGTGGTAATTGAATAAAATAGTTTATACTGTATTAGCATTAGATTATAGGATAGGACAAAAAATGAGAAAACTAGCAACTGTTCAATTAGTCAAAGCAATAGAGACTATTGACAATGCTGACCAAATTGAGACAGCACATGTGTTGGGTTGGAAGGTGGTTGTTCGTAAAAACATGTTCCGGCCTGGCATGAAAGCTGTGTATTTTGAAACAGATACATTGCTACCAGAAACCAATCCACATTTTGACTCGTTCCAAAATCATAAGCAGAAAAGTGTTGTAGTCAATGGCACAACAGTCAAAGGACATGTTCTGCGTACCCGTAAACTGCGGGGCGTAGTCTCTCAGGGTTTGCTTATGTCTCTGGAAGAACTTGGATTGGATGATTCTCTTCCTGTTGGAACAGATGTGACGGATATGATAAATGTTCATAAATGGGAGGAGCAGCTACCCCAAAATGGAAACATCGTTGGTCGGTTCGATACTAAATGGGCTCCAAAAACGGATGCTATTCGAGTTCAGACTCTTGCAGAATATTGGGGCCTAATCAAAAGCATGAAATGGGTCCCAACAGTTAAAGTTGATGGGTCTTCTCAAACCTTGTTAAACGATGGAGAAAATATCCGGATTTTCAGTCGGAATTGGGAAACGTCAAAGGATGTTGCAGGGTTCCAAGTGGCTGAGCAATTTGGTCTTGTAGATGCCATTAAACAATATCCTGGTATGGCCGTGCAATTCGAATTGGCCGGACCAAAATTTAATGGGAATAGATTAAAGCTTGAACATTTGCGTCCATTCGTGTTTGCTGTATGGGAGAATTCAGTCAAAGTTCCTCATGCCGATTGGGATGATGTTTTCAACAAGTTCTCTGTCCCTGTTTTGGGTGGCGAATGGGCCCCAACCGGGGATTTGGATGAGATGATTGAAAAGGTCTCAACGCTTCGTGGACAGATTACCAATGGCCTGCTCGATGAAGGTATTGTGTTCCATTTGGTAGATGATTCCACAGCAACACTACCAGAATGGCTTGATGTTAATAGGAATTTTAAAATCATCAACAATAAATATTTACTAAAGCATGGATTGTGAGTGCTGGAGTGAGGAAAGTGTTATATTTTCCTCACTCTGCATGTGAACTCGATGTGTTTGATTTGGTGTATGAGATAGCTCCATGATAGAATTGGCGGGATTGGAAGATTAACAGTAAGGATTTTGCTGTGGAGAATAACGCGATTGAGAAGTTCACTCCAGAACAAGAAGAAATTCTGAAGCGGTTGGAATACGATTTGAAGAATCATCCAATTCGCGCGTTGACGACAGATGAGCGTAATATATTTTCTCGGGCGCTCTGGAAAGCTCAAGACATTCTCCCGTCGTTTCGTGATGCGTTATCCGTGTTGCGCCCATTTTTGGATGCGACCGCTAAAACAGCGTATACAGATGTTCATGCTCGTGTTGGACTTTCGTACTGGTTTTTGTACCAGTGTGATAAAGAAATGCAAGCTATAGTACTGTTGCATGAATGTATGCATGTGCTAAATAATCATTTCGTTCGCGCCGAAAGTTTGGGCATTGGGCCTGAACAGATGAACGTTGCAGGCGATTTGGAAATCAATACTGTCTTGGAAACCCTAAAACGGGGCGATTTCTCAATGCTTCTAACGCCGAAAAAATTCAATCTGCCGCCATTTAAGACTATGGAGTTTTATGCAGATGCTTTGTCCATGAATGATGATTCTGGAAACAGCTCTGGTTTATCTGGGCAATCACAATCCGGTCAGAACCAAGGTGAACAAGGAACTGGGGAAAACAATTCAGGTACCAATGATGGTCAGAGCCAAGGGGCTTCAGGAGAAGGCTCTGAAAACGATTCTGACCAGTCATCTTCCCAAAATGGTTCCGGTTCGCAGAATTCGTCCAGCGAGTCAAACTCAGGCAATGGCAGCAGTTCATCCGGTTCGGACACACTTGAAGACTTCAAAAAAGGGATGTCTCAAGGAAACAAATCCTCAGTGTCCAAAAATGCACGACACTGCGATGAAAGTACTCCTTCGCGTTCGGATGCTGCTGATGAAGCTGGCATCGAACGTATTACTGATACGGAACGTTCACTGGCGCAGCGGAACACTACCTCGCGTATCAAGGACGAACTGAACTCTGGTGGACAGGGTTACGGTACAGCTAATGAACTGCTAAAGGCTATGCTGAATCTAATGGACCCCCCCAAGGTTCGTTGGCAGGAACTACTTCGGCGCGCTGTTTCAAATGCTTACTCTAATATTATAATTGGAAGGACGGAAACCTCATACCGGAAAGTTAATCGCCGATACAGTGGAAAGATAATTTTCCCTGGACAAGTATCTTATGCGCCGGTGGTGTACATTGGAATCGACACATCCGGGTCCATGACCAAATCGGATTATGAGAGTGTGTTGATTGAGGCAGAATCCATTATCTCAAACAGTTCACGGCAAAAAGGAGGGTTGACTGTCTTTTCTGTTGACACGGAAATCAAGAATATTGCTCCCATGAAATCAGTCCGTGAAATTGATTTGTATGGGGGCGGGGGAACTGATATGAGTGTAGCATTTAAGTACGCCAACTCAATTCCTCGAAAGAAACGGCCCAATATTGTGGTACTTGGGACTGATGGGTACACAGATTGGCAGAGGGTGGAACAGGAGCTACTGTATAGCACCTATTATTCTGTCATTCTGGTAACGACAGAAGGCGGTTTTTCATTGGTACCTGATTCACTACACAAAATATGTAATGTCATCAACATCTCTGATGACAGCCGACTAAGTTAAAAGTCATCTACAACTGCCCCTGAATAGGAGGGATTATACCTAACTTATTCGGGGGCATTTTTCGTGTTTTCAAGAGGTTTTGTAAGAAATCCTAGTTTGTGATACTTGCATCAGGAAGTACAAAAATCAAGCTCAAAATGCTTTCTGGTACGTTGATAACAGCGCTAAAAGAATAAGCCGCTAATGGATATGGATTGGTAGAATTAGAAGGACGCAGACCCTCACCAGAACTTAGGAAGCGAGAATATACACATGGCCATTATCAATGCCGAACGATTTAGGCAATTTCAAGCCACCATTGACAATGTGAATAGAGACAAAAAATACCAAACTGGGGATGGGTCGCAAGATATATTGAGAAAATTGGGAGACCAACCATTAGAGGTAGAAACCATTTCCAGTGGCTCTATGGTTCTCGACCAGATTCTTGGGGGAGGTTTAGCCAAAGGTCGTGTGATTGAGATTTATGGTCCAGAATCCTCCGGTAAAACATCCATTGCACTGACCGCTGTAGGGAATGTACAACAAGCAGGAGGGACGGCAGTATTTCTGGATGTTGAACATGCGTTAGACCCTCGCTATGCTGCTAAATTAGGGGTTAAAGTTAAAGACTTAGCAGTAGCTCAGCCCAACTCGGCAGAACAAACTTTAGATTTGCTCCAAGATTTGACTGAATCCGGAGTTGTAGACATTATTGTCTTGGATTCCGTAGCAGCATTAGTGCCCCAAGCCGAATTGGATGGTGATGCTAGTGATGTTACAGTGGCATTAGCAGCACGACTCATGTCCAAAGCTCTGCGCAAATTGGTTGGAGCGGCTAATAGAAACAACACAACTATCATTTTTCTGAACCAAACTCGCGATAAAATTGGCGGTTTCTCGCCTGTTGGTATTCCACAAACAACTCCTGGTGGTAAGGCATTACGTTTTTACGCCTCACAGCGCGTTGAAATCAAGAAAGGCGCTCCAGTTAAAGGAGATAACCCCAATGACAAAAAAGATGTTATTGGGAATGAAGTCAAATTTAAAATTGTGAAAAATAAAATTGCGCCACCATATGGAACCGGGGTTTCTGTTTTAACCTTCAATCAAGGTATAAATATCCCAGCTGAAATGATGGAGGTTGGTGTCGAATATGGAGTAATCACCAAACCCAATAATCGTACATATATTGAAGCTGAAACAGGAGAGGTTATTGGAAAGAGCAAAGCGGAAGCTCTAGATTCATTGAAACAGGATGCGGCATTGATAAAACGTTTGACGGAAGCTGTTAAAAAGCATTTAGCCAAAAACCTGTATGGGATTGAGGATGATGAAATAGTGGTTGAGGCAGAGTCCTGAATAATAGAAAAATAATTCTTTAAAGGTAGATTAGTGTTTCTAGTCTACCTTTAATTATTGCGTCAAGAGGCATCATGCTCATATTTGACTTTCGACTGGAACCAGCTATAATGGTAGCAGTAAAATTTGACCAGTAAAGGATTTTCGATGATTCCACAACACACATCGGCGAAAGCGCTCCTCTATGCCATTAAGGCACGACAGGCGGTTATGCTGGTGGGCGACCCAGGCACCGCCAAAACGGCAACAGTGGAAGCAATTGCTCAGGAAATGGGGTATGAGGTGATACCAGTTATCGCCTCACGCATGGACCCACAAGATGTTTCGGGCTTCCCCACTCGGGGCGAAGTAGAAACTGCTGAGGGAATAACTCCCGTAACAGAGTACGCGCCACAAATGTGGCAACTTGAAGTTCTAAGAAAACGCAAGGTCATTCTTTTTTTTGACGAATTCTCGAACGCTCATCCCAGCGTCAAAGCATCGTTGCTGACCGTCATACAGAACCGAGAGTTCCCCAATGGTCAGAAATTTCCGGAGGAGACGGCTCTAGTTGGCGCTATGAATCCGACGGAATCGGCAGCCGACGGCTACGACGTCGACGCCGCCACCGCCAACCGAATTATCTGGTTGGCATGGAAGCCTGATACCAAATCATGGCTGGATGGCATGAAAGACAACTGGGGACGCGGTTTTTCCCAACCCCGTGAAAAAGAGTGGCGGCATTTAATCGTACGTTTCATCCGCGAGAATCCTGGTTGCCTGCACCAGGAAGGTGATACGAAAAATAGCCCTGATGCTTACGGGGTGAACGTCAATGATGCATCAGCTCTCACCGTGCTCCAATGCGCTTGGCCCTCTAGGCGAAGCTGGGACAATCTATCACGTGTACTTGGTGCCATGTCCTCGCCCGACATCGAGCTGGAAAACACCCTAATGCAAGGCACTATCGGTTATGGCGCCACGTTTCGGTTCCGAGATTGGCTTCGCAAAAATGGGGCCATTGACATCAAAACCATCCTCAAAAATCCCGATAGCTTTGAAGATTGGGAGGAGTTGAGCCTCGATGATGCCAATATGATTCTACGGTCGTTGCGGGAATCTCTGACGGAAGAATCCGAAGAACCTATGCAGCGTGCTCAAGCGGTCATCAGGGTCCTCCACATTTTTGCCGACCTAGATAAGTGCGCATATGTTGTGGCACACCTTAAACCTCTGATTGCTGCAACTAACAAGTTGAAAGGTCTGACAACAGCTGAAAAAGCTGAAGTCAAAACTGCTTTAATTCAAGTTGCAAAGCGGTACGCCCCTGCGCTCTCGGAAAGAGGGGACAAGTAAGATAAACAACTGCAATTTGGCCCCGGAGCTTTATTAGATGGTTCTGGGGCCAAATGTTACAATAAAACAGCATGATGACTATGATTGGGGTTTACTTTGGCGGGCACGGGGCGCGAACTTTATCAGCAAGTTCAGCGGCGATTAATAGCATCATTGATTTACGATGGTACTGCGACCAATCGTGTTTTAGAGTTGGTGCGCCCTGATGATTTTTCTGAGCCGATGTGGGAAACCGTTTTCAGCTGTATTATGGAACTGGCCCGTCGAGATGAGTTGATTTCAGTTATCTCTGTGGCTCATCTTTTGGAACAGAGGGGTGCTCTGGAACAATTGGGAGGCGTGGCAGGACTATATCAACTGCACCATGATGGGGAAAGGTATCTGCTGCAAGGAACCCCCGAATTATATGCGCAAGTGGTGAGAGAATCTGCGGCAAAAAACCGTGCCAGTGTTTTAATTGAAAGCGCTCAACCAACTTTTAAGGATAATTCTGGTATTCCAGCTGTAGAAGCGATTTCTAATCTTACATCTGAATTCAATGATGTGCTTTTTCGGCTATCTGATGACTCCACTATAATCAATGTTGCGTCATATAAAGACGACTATTTTGAATTATTAAAGTATCGTGAACAAATAACTCAAGAAAATGATGAAAAATCAGATGGTTTACAGGGGATTCCGACCCTATTACCTACACTGAACAAATATACCTTGGGCTGGTCGCCACAACAGCTGATTACTGTAGGGGCTAGAACTGGTATTGGTAAATCCGTCTTTGCTGTTATGGCTTTGGTAGCAGCAGCACGAGCAGGAAAATCAGTCCTATTTTTTTCGCTTGAGATGTCTCATGACTCTATCATTGACCGTATTGTCGCGTGCATGTCCGGAGTGTCACAAAACAGATTAAAACGTGGCAAACTCACCCCGGAGGACCGAGTGTTGGTGGAGGAAGCTTACAACGAACTTTGCCACATGAAAATAATGATTGACACAGACCCCAAAGCAACTGTTGATTCCATTCGTTCCAAAGCGTTCAACCGTGCACAAAGTCCAGATGGTCTCGACATGGTGATTTTGGATTACTTGCAATTGGTTACACCAGTAGGAAGATTTGGCACTCGACAAGAAGCGGTGGCCGATTTGTCTCGTAGTATGAAATTGACTGCGAAAACGCTTGGGGTGCCAATTATGATTCTGGTGCAACTGAACAATAAAGATGACGATGAGGAAGGAAAACTCCCAACTCTGGACAACATTCGTGAATCGCGTTCAATTGCCATGGACTCTGATGTGGTTGTTCTGCTTCATCGTGATTTGCCACAAGATGACACCACACCACATACATTGGTTGTTCTGGCAAAAAACCGGGATGGCGAAGCTAACAAAATTATTCGATGTCACACAAATCTGGAGTGTTCCATCTTTCGCGAAATCAAACGCGAAAAAGAGATTGATGAGCGTTTAACTGAAGAAGAGATGGAAGAAATGGTTGATGACATGGATTTTTCTGAGTTTGACCCAGATAATTTGGACGACGATTTAAGCATTCAGGACTTATAAAATGGACAATCATACCTCTGTGAAACGTCACCCATTATTTCAAGGTGAGAACACATTGGATTTTGGGGATGAATTTGATGTACAAAGTTTGACTGATGAGCAAAAAGCTGATTCGTTCCTGTCAAAATACATGGATGTTATCAATCCAATAAAAACATATGAGACGTATTTTAAATCATCGGCCAAAAGCGTGGACCATATCCTTCGTGACGTAAAACTTTATTATCGAAAACTTGTTCTTACCAATAAATGGTCTGAGAAAAAATATGTCAAAGTAATCAATCGGATTTTTGAGAAAAAGCTTCCATTGACAGTTGCAACGTTGGACCGGGGCGGATTGATTCATGACCGTGAAAACAATACCAAACGTTCACGTAGGAGCCGCAGATGACTGAGATGGATGATTTGCACACTGCCAGTTCAAGTGGGCATTTTACTTATGCCCGACACAACGAAACAGATTTTGATGCTTTCAAACAGTTTCAGGATTCCATGGATGAACGATACGCCAAAGTGGAACGGGAACGCATTATACATGAGCGACGTCTCAACCTTCAACGATGGGACAACAATCTTCCAAAACGCTGGCAGAAAGCGTCATTGTCACGAATGAACCATCCAGCCGCTCATGAAATTCTTGAACTCATCAATACATATGGCCAACAAAGTTTCTTCATTCACGGTGCAACTGAATTAGGGAAGTACTTGGCATATGCAATTGTTCGGAAATTCATTGGTGCTGGATGGACTACATTCTCACAGGTCAAAATCATTTCTGAAGAAGCTATGCTGAGTTTGGCATATACAGGTTTTGAAGGACGTGCAAAATTTGAGAACTTGCTGTCCGATAAAACCAAAGTGTTCATCTTGGATAATGTGGGAGCACGAGATTTCTATGATGAACGTAGAGAACTTCCATTGTTGGAGAGATTCATCGACCATGTTTACAGCAATTCACTCACTGCCATTTTCACCAGTAATGACAAGCCGGAATCATTTGGTGCAGTTCTCAATGATTCAGGTAATGCAAAACTGATGGAACTGATTGAAAAAACATCTGTTGAATTACAAGGTCAGTCCATTTCTGCATCCAAACAATCAGCGTCCAAGTTGTCAGAAGAATTGATAAATGAACATTTTGCTGACTGAATAGTATACAAATATTTTAGATTATGCCTGAGATTGTTAAAATATGGCGGTCACAGTTTCTTGGAGGAATTATATGTTTGGTCAGTGGAATGACAAAAACGCTACCACAGTAAGTATTGATGAACTTTTCGATGGCGTAGCTTCTGTGGAAGAGCATGTTGTTGAAAAAAGAAGTGCTAAGAAAACTGTTGGAGCCATTTTCGGTATTATTGGGATATCTGTTGTTGCAGGTCTTTTGGTGTCCATGTTGCCCCTTGCAATGCTGAGTAGTGCTGCTATGGTTGCTGACCCCATGGTAAGTGTGTGGAAACAGATGCCATCCGAGCTGGGAGACATTCAAATCGCCCAACGAAACACACTATATGACGCAAATGGGGACGTTTTCGCTGAAGTCTGGTCAGAGGACCGTATTGCTCTGAAATCATTGGATGAAATCAGTGATTATGCCAAGAAAGGTCTTTTGGCAACTGAAGACAAAAGGTTCTATGAACACAAAGGATTCGACCCCAAAGGAACTTTTAGAGCATTGTTGAGTTCTGGTGGCGGGTCTGGTATCACTCAGCAATTGGTGAAAAATCTGCAATTCTATAATATGGCGGGTAGAGAAAAGAAAAAAGAGGCAGTTGAAAGCACATATACACGAAAACTGAAAGAATTGAAACTTGCTATTGAGTATGAAAAGACTCACAGTAAAGATGAGATTCTGTTGGATTATTTCAACACAGTTGCTTTTGGCGGACCTAATATTTACTCCATTGAATCAGCTTCCAATTACTTTTTTGGGAAATCTGCCAAGGATTTGACTTTGGCGGAATCTGCTGTGCTGGTGGGGTCAGTGCAAAACCCGGCTGCATACAACTTGGACAATGATGACCGTAAAAACCAGTGGAAAACTCGTCAAAAAACTGTCCTCAATCGTATGGTCGCAGAAGGTTACATCACACAGGAAGAAGCATCAAATGCATTAGCTGAGGAGTTGACTCTTGTACGTAAAAAACGTTCTGCTGGGAATTGTGTGTCATCCAAATACCCATTCTACTGTAATTATGTTTTCCAGTATTTGTCCCGGAGTCCAAAACTAGGGGAAACTCAAGATGAACGGGATGCGATTCTGGCCAAAGGCGGTTTGCACATCAAAACATATATGAATCCTCAACAAATGCAGTTAATTGATGAACAGCTGGAAAAAGATTTTGGTAACGGCAATCGAGTGGTTGCCCCTGTCGCAGTGGTAAATCCTGGTAATGGTGGAGTATCAGGCATCGGGGTGAATCGCAATTATGGTGTTGGTGAAGGGGAAACAACACTCAATGTTCCAGCCAATCCAGCAGCAACGGGTTCAACTTTCAAAATGGTTGCATTAGCAGCTGCATTGGAATCAGGTATGGACCCAGCAGATATGCAGTTCTCGTCACAATGTCCATATTCACCTTCTGGCTATGACCATCCCCGAGGCGGTTTCCACAACTCGAATGGGTGTACATATCAAGCTGGCAACATCAACTACAAACAAGCTACTGCATGGTCTTCCAACACTTGGTTTTTAACACTTGCCATCAAAATTGGGATGAACAAGATTTTTGACATGAGCAGAAACTTGAATCTCAATGTTCCGAAAGGTGTTACTGAGCGTAGCTTGTCTTTTGTGTTGGGGTCGGTTGAAAACAGCCCCATCAATATGGCAGCTGCTTATGCAACATTTGCGAATGGGGGTGTTTTCTGTCCTGCTACGCCTGTTGCCAGTTATGAATATGCTGATGGAACTTCTCCAGCGATTCCGGATACTTATGACCCGTCCAAAGATTCTTGTCGTCGAGTCATGAGTCCACACACTGCATCAACAGTGCTTCAGGCTATGCGTGCGAACACATATCCTGGTGAGGTTGAGGGAGCTTTCGGAACCAAAGCGCAAATTCAGGGATATGATGCTGTGGGGAAATCCGGAACCAACCAGAATTACAATTATGCATGGGCTCAAGTATCCAAAACACACTCCATCTACATGGGTATTTACGACATGGATACAGTAACCAGAGGTGTAGACGGAATGGTGTATCGTGGGCAGCGTCAAAGTATCAACCCAGCATCACAAGCCGCGTCAGATGTTTTAAGAGCAATTGTGGCAGGTTCAGGTGAGTCAAATCAGCCATTGGATTACGATAATGCTGACCGCTCATTGCAACCTGTACCAGTTGAGAAACGTGATTTTTTCACTATCCCGTCTGTTGTTGGAATGCAACCGGCTGAAGCTGTCAGTACCATGGAATCATTGGGTATTGTGGTGCATGTCAGTAAAGAGACAAAACCTGCACCAGAAGGGTATCCATCCGGGGTGGTTGTGGAACAGTCTTTGACCCCTGGATTGCAATTACCAGTGGGAACCAAAAAGGAGATTGTTCTGTATACATCCTCCTGACAATCCGTATAATCCGTGATAGGGGCTGAGCGAAACTTGGCCCCTATTTCGGTAGAATGTGGAATACCTTAGTTTCTTGGAGGGTTTTTCGCATATGGCTTTTACAAAGAATGATAAAATAGAATCTGGTGGTGAAGCACTGGAAGCATATCATCAGGCCCAGCAACAGATGATTTTACGTCGAAAGGCGTTGGAACAAGCATTGCAGGACATCCGAGATGAAATCCATCAATTAAGTACTTTGGAATCTGAAATGTTGGCAGCTTTGGATAAAACCAATACAGTTTCAGATGAAGATAATCATGACCAGAAATCAGATACGAAAAAGTCGTCTGTAGCTCGTAAACGCAAAACCAATTCGTCTAAAACGGGTTCTGTGGAATCAATTGACAATAAAGCGACTGAGACTATTTCCATTGATGAAGACATAGAGTTGGTTGGTTCAGATTGTAATTCTTCATGTAGCTCAGATTCCAGCGTTGATGAGTTCACTGATGGTCTTGTGGACTCAACTGATGTGGAATCCATCCAGTTTTAAAAATATGTGTAAAGGATAGTTGATGAAGTTTGTGGCCAATGTCAAAAACCTGGTAACAGCCATTTTATGGGCTACCAAGAATTATGATACGAAAAATAGTCGTTCACATGTTGTGTTGTCAGTGAATGAACAGGGCAGTGGGTATTTCGCTCATGAGAATAGTAATTCTTATATGAAAGCAGAATTCAATGTTTCAACGATTGATTTATCTACTGATGGAGTGACACAAGCGGATTTGGCGTTGGAAGGGACTTATCTCAAAAGTCTCGCCAATGCGCTGGTCAAATCTGATGGTGATGTAACTGTTACCAAAACATCCGATACTGCTTTAATTATGAAAACCAATTTGGGAAAATTTACTGTTCCATTACTGGATTTTCGTGTTTCCAAAGTTCCTGAATTGGTTGAATTGGGTGAAGTTGATGATACAGAATTTTTTGATTCATTGGGGCGTATCGCGAAACTATGTGATGCTAAAAATTCTGGTGCCACATCATTCTTGGGGTCAGTTGATTTAGGGCTTGATTCTGCAAATAACAAACTAACATTGTTCGCTACTGACCGTTACGCTTTGGCCCAGATTTCTCTTGATTTCAGTCCAGCGAATGTTGACGATGATGATACATTGGTGGAATCTTTCACAACTGAACACATCTTGTTACCAAGTGCCAGTGCTACTGTTGTTCCACCTACTAAAGGACTGAACACTTCTATTACTTTGGTAGGGGAGAAAACACACCGTGGAGCTTTACGTTTTGGTTATTCATTCCCGGACGGGCGTTTGGCATTGTTTGCTTTGACAAATGCCACAGCTTTTACTCATGCTGACAAAATGAGGAAAGCAGTGGAATCAGGTGTGGAATATGACATTACAGTAAACACAACAGCTCTCAAAAATGCTATTAAAGTCATTTCGGACCTGTCTCCAGCTGAATATGCGGTTTACTTGACAGTGGACAAGGATGGGTTGAGCGTCAGCGATGCTAATGGTTCAAACACATTGACTGTTGAGCTTGAAGGTTTGAACTACGAATCTGATGAACCTTATACAGCCAAATTCTCCCGTACAGTAATCAATTCAGCTTTCCATCCAGTAGCAACTACAGATGTTCGTCTCAAATGGGGAACTGATTCCACTGCTTTCATTTTTGAGCCAGTGACGGAAAATGGTGACAATGTGAGCAATGTGTTCATTATGGTTGCTTTGAGTCAAATGAATTGATGTGTGATGATTGACCTACTCGATTATTGGCCGTGGTTGGCTTTATTTGCCCCTCTGTGTCTTGTAATGCTCTCATTGCTCTCTCCGCCTGCCTGGTTGTCCGATAGTCCGTTAAAACCGTACTGGAGGGCTATTAATCTAACATCTTGGGGAATGTCATGGCTGTTGTCAACTTTAGTGGGATTAGCAGTTCTTCATGAATCCCCAATGTATGTTTTTGTATGCATTCTGGGGACTGGTTTGATGACTACCGTATTGGGTCAAACCATTTTCACTGATTTCATTCACCGTAAAGCGGATAGACGGATTCTTCGATTGGCCACTGTGTTAGCTTTTGTTGCGGGCTTGGTCTTTCTTCAATTGCATACGAATCAAATAACACTAACTGTTTACCTGTTGTGGTTTGCTTGCGCTACAGCTGCCATATTTTTACCAGACATCGGCGCATCTGATGGTCGAGCAATACAACTGGTGGTAGCAGCTAGTTTCCCAATTCTTGGTTTTTCAGGTTTCAGATGGGGACTGATTTTCTTAATCGTATTATTACTACTTTGGGGGATTGGTTTAGCAGTTCGGAAACGGTCGATAAAAAAACTGTTCACTGAGAAGATTTCACAACCTTTGGTACCAATTATTATTGCTCCTTTTCTCTTGGCTGTTTTGCTTTTCAACACAATTCTTTATTAATGTTTACAATTTGATTGATATTCGTGCTTAAAACTTGTAGGAAGGCGTTCTATGTCTGACATTCTTGATAGTATTGATGACCTCATTGATGGGGATGAGCAATTATTTGAAGATGAGGATAATGGTTCAGATGGTTTGGACTATTATTCAATGGAGTTGGATGAAATTCTTGAGACTGAAAGTGCCATGTCTGAAACCGAAGCTCGGGAATTAACTGAGGCAATTCGGTCTGCTGCCACAGCCACATACATTCTTCTGGCACAAGCACATGAAGGAAAAGCATACAAGGCACTGGGGTATGATACATGGGCTTCCTATGTCACTGAAGAGTTCGAGATTTCTCCTGCTCGTAGCTATCAATTGTTGGATTTGTCAAAAGCAATAACCATGATTGAAGAAGTGTCACCTGAAGGCACCACTGTTAAATTGACAGAAGCTCAGGCAAGAGACATCAAACGTGAACTTCCACGTATCACTGAGCAGATTCGTGAAGAAACAAAAGATTTGCCCCCAGATGAAGCCTCTGATGCTATTGAACGCATTATTGAAGAACAGCGTGCCCAGAAAAAGGCAGATGACAAGGTGGTTGCTGAAAAAGAGAAGAAACTTGCTGAAGCTGAACAAGAAGGTTACCAGAAAGGGCTTGAAGCTGCCGCTGATGCTCTTCTGGAAGCTGATATGCCAGACAAGATGACATCTTCTGCGGATGATGAATTCCTTGAGGTACAAGTTGATGGGGATGGCGGAATGAGCCCAACCGATTCCATGAATATTTACAATCTGGTCAATGCGCTGGTTGGGCTTAATTCACTTCCTGAACCTGATGATTTTGTAAATGTTATTCCAGATTCTCGTGTCAAAGAAATGTTGGACCAAACAAATGAGGCACTAGCTTTCCTAAATCGTTTCAGCACACTATTGGAATTGCGTGCAGAATAAGATAATTGTAAACAACAATAGTAATATTTTGGCTGGGGACAGGATTGGTAGAATAATCCTGTCCCTTACTGGTATCTTAGGAAGAGGCTCATGCTAACCACAAATCTACAACATAACATTTTGAATCCCACAACAGTACTCGAAATTGATTTGGTCAATAACGATACTTCCCGTCAATCTGTTGTGTACGAGCAGCTTCCACAGGTTTACAAAAATGAACTGGACAACCTAGTGAGCGAGTTGTTGGACCCCAGTCAAGGACATATTGCTGTGGTTGGAACCCCTCAGAGTGGCAAAACGTTTCTCATCAATCTTTTGATTAGCAACATTGACAGATACTTGAAAAAGCTGAATCGCAACAAGATGCATTTTGTGCGTATTAGTTCAGATACGCTTGAACAAATCATGAGTTTCCCGCGTCGCTACTCCACCTACATCAATGCGGTTACAGAAACTTTACAATGCCAAGAACGAGACATTTGCTTCATTACAGAAGAACCGATAGTAGCGGCAAAACTGTTTGGGTTCCCTCACAAATCACATATCATCATGGAAACAAATCACACCAATTTCATGGGAATCCACCAACTGGAACAACAAGGTATTACAAAGATTTGGTCAAGTTGGAGTTTTACCGACACTGTAGAATTGTCTTTGAAACTTACAGAACTTGTAAATCTTTTACACCTTGCACTCAACAAACAAATACAAGAAACATTCAACATTGATGTCACCAAAAAATTGATTACAAGGTTTGTTTCTTATGCTATCAGACAAACCCCGGAATTGGTTAGCCGTGAAGAAGGCCGAAAAGGGCTTATTTATCCTCCTATTGGGGCATGGATGATGGCTATTCGTCGTTTAGGTGGCATATTGGCATTGTCAGAATCACCAGAATACCGTAATCGCAACAATGAAGTTATTGTTAGTCGTATTATTGGCAATGTATTCAATGAACTTCAAGATGAGTTGGTCTCTTATATTCCAGGTGTTGTAGAAGATGAAAGCTTATCGGCAGTCATGTTGCGTGGACCAGAAGGTGAGAGTATTGGTATCGCACTTCCTTCAAATCTGTTGGCCGCTTTAGGACAGAGTGTGAATGCTGGTAGTGACAAAAACGATAATCACGAAAAAACGCCAATTGTTTTCAATGACATGTCCAAACTTCAACAAATATTGACAAATGAAGTTATGGGTCAGGATTCTGCTATACAATCCTTGATTAATGGCTTGGTAGTGCCAGCAGCCGGGTTGAATGATTCTCAAAAACCTCTGAGGTCATTACTGTTTTTGGGTCCAACAGGTGTGGGGAAAACAAAGATGGCATTGACACTTGCTGAAAACATTGCTGAAGAACCTCTCCATGTTGTCCGTATTGATATGTCGGAATACAGTCAACCTCATGAGGCGGCGAAACTTCTGGGTGCACCTCCTGGATACACAGGATTCGAACAAGGTGGGGTACTAACAAATGCTGTACGTGAAACCCCCAAATCTGTTGTATTGCTCGATGAAATCGAAAAAGCACATCCAAAAATTTGGGACAGTTTCCTACAAATTCTTGATGCTGGACGTATGACTGATGGTATGGGACAAACAGTTGATTTCACACAATGCATCATTATCATGACCAGTAATCTAGGCGCCACAGATTTGATGAAACCATCTACAGGTTTTAATTTCTCAACTGATAATGAGGCTTACACTCAGCGACAGAAAAATGCAAAAAATATTGTCATGAAAGCAGTAGAAGCTGAATTCCGTCCTGAACTGATTAACCGTTTGGATGAGATTGTCGTTTTCAATGAACTTTCTACAGATACCGCCCGTAAAATTGTAATGAAAGAAATTGGAATACTTGCGGAAAGAATGGCGACAAATGGATACTCTCTTGCAACTATTAACGATGATATTCTTCAAGAACTGCTAGCTAAATCTGATGTATCCAAATATGGAGCCCGCGAGATTCAGCGAGTGGTGTTAAAACATGTGTCCAATCCTGTTGCTCACAGTATGGTCAAACGTAACCATTCTGACAACAAAAACAAAGAAATCGTTTTAAGTTTTGACAAGAGCACTAAAACGATTTCAGTTGAAGATTACTGAACGGAGAACAGCTTCTATGACTGACAATGACGATTTTGGCATTGAGAATGAAGGCTCAGGTTTCGCAATTGATGATGGCAACAGTTTGGACGAATTGCTAACAGTGGCCAATATGGGAGCGGACACTGATGGGGAAGAAGATACCGCACATTTCTTTGATGACAATACCGCCTACACATCAGATTCTCAGGTCGCGGATACTACAACCACCACGGTCATGTCTACAGTGAACACCGCCAATGAGCCAGTTGCACATACTCAAACAACTTATGACAATTCCGAACCCAACACGGTAAGTGAAAAGTCTCATACTACTTCACATGAATCTTCTGTTGAGCGTAAACTGACCATGAAAACCGAAACACATTTCATCAATGAGACTCAACGCATTATCAATGTTTTGGACACTTATCGTGGGTTGAATCAGACTGTACGCAGTATGGTCATCCAGTTCATAGATGTTGAAAATGTTGATGATGAAGCCAAAGTGGTGGTACGTGCATTGAATGCTGACCCCATGCTTGGTAAAACCATGGAAGCATTACGTGATTCCGCCAGTGAAAGAGAGCGGGTGGAACGAGTCTTCTACATTCTTCGTCTATCAAATGATGTACTTCGCAGTCTTGGTAATCTGGTTACAGCTTTGACTGGTAAAAACTTCACAGATAATGCTGACCAGCTGACATATGCAAAAGAGCTGGAAGAAAGCATCAATGGGTTGGACAAACAGATTATTGAATACATTGTGGCAACCCAGAATGTGCTGAAAGCTGCGCAAGGCGAATAAGATTCAATGAAAGCAAAACATGACAGAAATAGATTTGTGGGCAGATGAGGAGCTAACCACTGAATCATCTCTACCATCCCCTGAAACATCCTCCTATACACAAACCAGTACTCTTTTGCCAGAAGTGTATGGAAAACAAGTTGTGTTGACATTGGACGAACAAGACATTCATCTGTTTTCACAGCAAGATTTAAGCGGTGGGTTGTTCATCAATCTTTTGGGTTCACGACTGGTTGAATCATCAGATGGTACCAATCACTATGCAATGCGTATGGGACCACTGAATGCTTATGTTTTGCGGCAAGCTTTGAGAAATTATAAAACCATCATTGATTCCACTGATGCCAAAATTCTGGCTTCGGCTGCTGACACGATTCCTGTTCCACGTGCTGAATTGTCCGAGGATGGGAAACATGTAAACATCACAATACCCAATATTAAGGTGTATCGTGATTTGGTAAGGAAAGTTCATGGTTATCCTGTAAAAAATGGTTATCGAATTGACATTGCACGAGTTTTGGATTTGGAAGCAATGTCTGAAACCATGGAATCACCATTCCCCAAAATCCAATTCGACCGTCAAGTATTACAGTTGAATCGGGAACCTATTGTTGGTTTTGATGGAACATTACAATCATTGAAAACTATTCCTGTCAGTGCGCTCAACATCGTGTCTGCAAATCATCAATCCTGGAAAGCTTTGAAAACATCAAAACAGACTTTGGAAGAGAAACTTAGCAGTCTGGGAATTGACAGTTTGTATGATTTACTTTTTTCATTGCCTAAACGCTACATTGATAAATCACAACCTCAAGATTTCAAAGATTTGATTGAAGGTGAAACCGCAGTTGTTGTAGGCACATTGGAAGAAGTTGGGGAAATTACTTCTGGTCGTGGTGGAGCGGTTTTCAAAGTTAAAACCAATACAGGTCATACAATTAGAAGTACTTTCTTCAATCAAAAATGGTTAACCAACAAATTCAAAATTGGTACCAATGTGTTGGTTACAGGTAAATTCTCTTGGTGGAATCATACTCCGCAAATCAGTGGGAGTTCTATTGAGCATGCTGATGAAGCCATAGTTCTTCCTATTGTTCCGGTGTATAAACAATCACCGTCCAAAGGTGTTACAACCTATTTCATCATGTCAGCAAACCGGGAGCTTCTTTCACGATTGGGTAACATCAAACTGCCGGCTTATCTTCGGCAGGAAGGGCGCATGAATTACTGTGAAGCGTTGACTGAACTTCATTTTCCTTCCAGTATGCAACGTCACAGGGAAGCATTGGACACTTTGGCGTTTTATGAATTGGTGCATATGCAGATTTTGATTCAGGACGCCAAAACCAAAAACGCCGGTCGCCCTGGTTTATCAATGTTGGAAGGTGAACGGAAACTACAGGCACGAGGTATTAAAGCGCTGCCTTTCCAGCTTACAAAAGACCAGAAACGCGCTACGGTCACCATGAATCGTTTTTTGGCGTCTTCACATGCATCCATGACATTACTGAATGCTGATGTTGGGGCGGGTAAATCCGTTATTGCTCAGCTGGCCGCATTACGAGCTGTGGATGCAGGTTATCAAGCGGTTATTGTGGCACCAACTGAGGTTTTGGCCACCCAGCTTCATCACGGGTTTGAGAAACTGCTGAATGCCATGGGTCAGGAGGCCAGAAACATCACACTGGATTTTGTGAAGTCAAAAATAAAAGCCAAGGACAAACGGGCAATGATGGCTCGTATTGCTAACGGTGAAACCAACATCATTGTGGGCACACCAACCGCCATGACAAGTATTGAATACTATAATTTGGGTTTTGTTGCTATTGATGAGCAGCAGAAATTCGGGGCGCAACAAAGAAGTCGTATGCTTTCAGCTCGGGTAGATGGTTCCATACCTCACATAATGATGCAAACAGCAACCCCCATTCCACGAAGCACAGCGCAAGTGTTCTATGGTGATGTGGATATGATTGAGTTACGTGAAAAACCTCCTGGTCGTTTACCTATTGTGACCAAATGGGTTCAAGAGGATTCGTTGAGTGTGTTGGAACAGGCCACCAATGAGATTTGGACTGATGTCATTAATGAAGCTCATAACGGAAACCAAACTTTCATCATTGCTCCACTGGTGTCTGAATCCGATAAAATTGATGCAGCATCAGTGGAACGTACATTCAAGAACCTGTCCAGTTTGTCTTTGTCAGGTTTACGTATTGGTCTGGTTCACGGGCAAATGAAATCTGAACAACAACAAAAAGTAATGGCTGCATTCCGAAACCACGATTATGACGTTCTGGTTTCTTCATTGGTGGTGGAAGTTGGTGTTGACATTCCAGATGCAACGCGAGTAGTAGTTTTATCGGCTGAGCGGCTGGGAAGTGCATCATTACATCAAATTCGTGGAAGAGTTGGACGAAGCAACAAACCATCCATTTGCTATTTGGTTTCTTTGGGCTCGACAGAAGCGGCACAATCGCGTCTTCAGGCGTTGGTAGAAAATGAGGACGGATTTGCTATCGCCAAAGCTGATTTGTCAACACGTGGAGAAGGTAAATTATTCAGTGTTGAACAATCAGGAAGTTCGGAAATGATTTTTGCCAGTTTAGCGAAACATGCTGACCGAATCAATGAAGCCAAAGAAACCGCGAAAGCAATTCTCAAATCCCCATTCCGAGAGCAAGCATTACGCGACAGTAAAGAAAAATTTGAGGCAGAGGAGAGGATGATTTAATGTTGTTCCGCAAATTCTTGGTTCGTATTCGCCGTGAGTACAATCAACAGCCACGTCGTCTTTTCCTATGGTCTGGTATAGGTACTGTTCTGGGTACTGTGATAGCAATTCTATTGGATGCTTTCCTGCCATTTGGGGGTTGGGGAAATCTGGTTCGAAGTGGATTCCTGCTTCCATATTCTGTCACAATGTTTGTTCTTGGATATGCTGTGAGCCTGTTTTTGCATTACGCGAAAACATCTGGTGACCCTAACTGGATACCATACCGTTTGCGTCTCTCCCCAACTTGGCGTAGACGCGTTTCAGCTGTTGTAGCGGCTATCATGGTTGTTGTCTTGTACGCTAATGGATACCGTATTGGATACACCATTATTTCATCTATTTTTGTGGTTATTGTGATAGCATTGTTTGCTTTCATGCGCACCACCAAAGATGAAGCAGCACGTGAAGAATTGAATATTCCAGATGTAAGAGACACCCGATTTGAGCGAGAACTCAGACTACGTGAAGAAGCACGCCAAGCTGCTCAAAGAGCTAAAGAGCGTAATCGGGAAAATCGTCGTCGGCAGCGTTTAGGACTTGACCCCATTGATGATGACAATGAAGATTGAGACATTAGAAGAGCTTCAACATTACCTATTTTATGACATGAATCACTCTCACCAAAGTTGATACAGTGATAAATACATCTACTGTTTTCATTGTGTAGATTTTTAACGAACCAACCAATTTCGTAATATTCGACTTTTGAAATAAACCAAGTAGAATCTGCCGTTTTCGGGTTTTTCTGGCTATCAAATGTTGTGTTAGAAAAAACCGGAACCACATTAAACATTTAAGGAGCACTCACCAATGTCAGCACCCAATAATGCCATTGACTATGACGAAACCAGCACCCCCGAAATGGACTATCATGCATTGAACGCCAAACTCAACCTGGTTGGGAGTGATGGTCGTTTACAAGTGGATGCTGACCGTCAAGCCGCCCGTCAATTCTTTTTACAACACGTCAACCAAAACACTGTGTATTTTCACGATTTGGAAGAAAAACTGGAGTATTTGGTTGACAATGGATACTATGAAGAAGATGTGATAGAACAATACGCTTTTGATTTTGTGAAGTCCCTGTACAAGAGAGCATATGCGTTCAAATTCCGCTTCCAGAGTTTCCTTGGTGCTTTCAAATACTATTCAGCATACACCCTGAAAACCTTCAATGGAAAACGTTACTTGGAGCGTTTTGAGGACCGTGTGACCATGGTATCACTCTACTTGGCTCGTGGTGATGAGAAACTGGCTGAAACAATCCTGGATGAAATAATGACTGGACGTTTCCAACCTGCAACACCCACTTTTCTCAATGCTGGACGTGCACAACGAGGTGAATTGGTCAGTTGTTTCCTGATGCGCCTTGAGGACAACATGGAATCCATTGCACGTGGTATCAGCTCATCTTTGCAATTATCGAAACGCGGTGGTGGTGTGGCTCTCAACTTGACGAATTTGCGTGAACAGGGAGCACCTATCAAACAAATCGAGAATCAGTCCAGTGGAGTCATACCTGTGATGAAACTTTTGGAGGATGCTTTCTCTTACGCCAATCAGTTGGGTGCACGTCAAGGAGCTGGAGCAGTATATCTCAATGCTCATCATCCAGACATCATGCGTTTCCTTGACACCAAACGCGAAAATGCTGACGAAAAAATTCGCATCAAAACACTCTCTTTGGGCGTGGTGATTCCAGACATTACTTTCGAACTCGCTAAAAACAATGATGACATGTATCTGTTTTCTCCATATGATGTGGAACGAGTATACGGAATCCCTCTATCAGACATTTCCATTACTGAAAAGTATCATGAGATGGTAAATGACAACAGAATCCGAAAAAGCAAAGTAAAAGCACGCCAGTTTTTCCAAACCATTGCAGAAATCCAATTTGAATCTGGTTACCCATACATATTGTTTGAAGATACCGCCAATCGTACAAATCCGATTAAAGGACGCATCAACATGTCCAATTTGTGCTCAGAGATTTTACAAGTATCTGAAGCATCCACATATCATGAAAACATGGATTACAAACATGTTGGAAAAGACATCTCATGTAATCTCGGTTCCATGAATATGGCGTTGTCTTTCGATTCCCCCAATTTTGCCAGAACAGTGGAAACAGCTGTACGTGCATTGACCTCAGTGTCAGATTTGTCCAATATTGCATCAGTGCCTTCAATTGAATCAGGGAATAAACGTTCACATGCGATTGGGTTGGGGCAAATGAATCTTCACGGATTTCTGGCCAGAGAACACATTCATTATGACTCCCCTGAAGCAGTGGATTTCACCAATATTTACTTTTACGCAGTTCTGTATCAAGCATTAAGAGCATCCAACAAAATTGCTAAAGAACGTGGTGAAACTTTTGATGGGTTTGAGGACTCAAAATACGCTTCTGGTGAGTTCTTCCAAAAATACATTGACAAGGATTGGTCACAACCTGAAACAGAAAAAGTACGTAACCTGTTCCATCGGTCCAGTATTTACATTCCAAAACCACAGGATTGGGTACAGCTGGCAGAAGACGTGAAAACACATGGACTATACCACCAGAATTTGCAAGCAGTGCCACCAACTGGAAGCATCTCATACATCAATAACAGTACCAGTTCAATCCACCCTGTTTCCGCACCTGTCGAGATTAGAAAAGAAGGCAAACTTGGTCGCGTGTATTATCCTGCGCCTTATCTCAGTGATGACACCATTCCATACTATAGGGATGCGTACAGGATAGGTCCGGACGCGATTATTGCTGTATATGCAGCTGCTACCCAACATGTGGACCAAGGATTGTCCCTAACACTGTTTTTCCCTGACACAGCCACCACAAGAGACCTGAATCGCGCCTACATCAAAGCGTGGAGAGCTGGATGCAAAACCCTATACTACACTCGTATCAAACAACGAGCTTTAGCAGGTACTCAAATTGAGGGAACTGCTGCTGAATACTGTGAATCATGTCAACTGTAAAACAATGACACACTAAACATTCCTGAAACCCAGAAGTCGTAATGAAAAATGACTTCTGGGTTTTTGGATACACTGAACACAAATGAAAGGTGGATGAATGCGGAATGTATCAGATTCTCCGTTACTTATGAGCGAATGGGACTGGAAACGTAATTCTCATTTGAATCCTGACCATCTTCCACAAGGTTCCTCCATCAAAACGTATTGGTTGTGTTCATTAGGGCATTCTTATGAATCATCTGTCAACAACAAATCCAATCGACACAGTGGTTGTCCGTATTGTGCGAATCGGAAAGTGCTTGCTGGGTTCAATGATTTGAAGTCACAGTTCCCACAAATAGCAGCAGAATTAATCATGGACGTGAACACACCTGATACAAGTTCTATTCTTGCTACCAGTTCACAAGTATTCACGTGGCAATGTGCTTTGGGTCATGTTTGGGAAGCCAAAGTCAAGTATCGTACAACACGGAACCAAGGTTGTCCTTATTGTGCCAACAGGAAGGTTCTATCTGGTTTCAACGATTTGGCCAGCCGTAATCCAGAGTTGGTTTCAGAATGGAGTGTGAAAAACCTTGAATCACCATGTGAGGTTTTGTACACCAGTTCCAAAAAGGTGTGGTGGAAGTGTGTGAACAACCATGAGTGGGAAGCATCCATAATCAAAAGAAGTCAAAGACGACAGGGGTGTCCGTATTGTGCTAATCGTAAAGTATGGTCCAGGTTCAATGATTTAGCTACTGTCAATCCGCAGCTGACACAGGAATGGCATCCATCAAAGAATGGGTTGGTGACACCATCTGAAGTTCTTTATGGGACAGCTAACAAATATTGGTGGCAGTGTTTCCGAGGACATTCTTGGGAAGCATCGGTGGCTCATCGTCAATCCACGGGTTGTCCTTATTGTTCAAATTCAAACACTAGGGTTTTGGCGGGGTTCAATGATTTGAAAACGGTTTCTCCTGACCTTGCATGTGAGTGGGATGAGGTTTTGAATGGTGATGGACCAGAAATGGTTACTGTTCAATCATCTCAAAAAGTTTGGTGGCGTTGTCAAAAAGGGCATTCTTGGAAAGCAGCAGTTTATTCACGTCGTCACAGTGGTTGTCCACAATGCAGCTCCAACGCATCAGCGAGCGAGTTGGCGATTACCAAGTTCGTTGAAGATTTAGTGGGGTCTGAATCTGTGGTGCGACATGACCGTTCGCTTATTGCGCCATATGAGCTGGATATTTATGTACCATCCAAGCATTTGGCCATTGAAGTGAATGGGGTGTATTGGCATCAAGAAAATGTGATGCGTGAAGCTGGACGTCCCAATCCTCGTCAGTATCATTACAACAAGTGGAAACAGTGCCGTGATAAACAAGTCCGATTATTGCAGATTTGGGAGGATGATTGGTGTTATCGTTCTTCTATCATCAAATCCATGATACGACACAAATTAGGTTTGAGTATCCATTCTGTTATGGCCCGTAAAACGGTTGGTGTGATTCCTGACAAGAATGTGGTTCGTGAATTTTTGAATTCGTACCATATTCAGGGTTTCAAGGATTTTACCAGGTCCTTTGGTTTAGTGGATGCAACTGGTTCGTTGGTGGCGGTTATGTCATTTTCTCTGCAAAATGAGACTGCTGTATTGGAACGTTTCGCTACTTCTGTGTCTGTTCCTGGTGGGTTCAGTAAATTGTTGAAATATGCTGTTGCTCAATTATCAGGTGTTCGTCAGATTATTTCTTTCTCAGACCATGAAGTCAGTGATGGTACTGTGTATGTTTCCAATGGATTCACACTGGACAGAGAATTGCCGCCAGATTACAAGTATGTTTGGAAGAATTGTAGATACCACAAGTTTTTGTTTCGTAGACAACGTTTCATGAAAGACCCGGAATTGTTGTGGCAGGATGGTTTGACTGAATCTGAATTAGCGGAATTGAATGGTTTGAGCAAAGTTTGGGATTCTGGTAAGACTCGTTGGGTGAAGATACTGGATTCATGACCTCATGTTGTTTCCAGAAATACTGTGTAGGAATACTTGACGTTACAGGAAGCCTTTTGAGCTTGGTTTTTGTGTTTCCTGATGCATGTATCGCAAACATCGGATTTGGTAAAATCTTATGGTAAGTTGAAATAAATGCCCTAAATAAGCTTGGTTTTACCAAGCTTATTCAGGGGCGTTACAGAAAGCGATTATAGCGTAGGAGTTAAGGTCATAAAATGGACGATTCGGCTTTGAATGATGACAATGACCTTTTCGAGGAGCAAGGCGCCAAGACAGTTGATGAAGCTGTTAAAATGAATCTTCCAAATTTTCGTGTTTGGAAGACATCTCGATACTATGACTACGATAATCAAGTAACTGATTATGAATCGTTGGAAGAACTCAATTCGTCCATTCAACAGGCACGTCTGGCGTTGTTTCGAGTAATGGATGATATCAATACTTTCGAACGTCATGAAAAACGAGCAAAAGCCAAATATGCACGTCAACATCGTCGAGAATACATGTCAGCCACTGGCAAAACCGAAGCATTGCGTAAAGCTCAAGCAGATTTACGCTGCGAAAATCTGGAGAATGATGCTTTCATTTATGAACAAGCACGACTGGAACTGACACGACTGAGCAACACCTTACGATTGGAATTGCAGACCCTTCAAACATTGGGAAACAATCTCCGTCAACAAATGAAAATGGAGTAACAACAATGGACTTGGCAAGTAGAGATTTGGGTAAACGAATCATAAAAATTGGTATAGGTCTTGTTGTTGCAGTAACCATACTTGCGGTTTTGTTTTTTATGGTGTTGATGATAGCGAGGATTTCTGTTTTTGCCATCTCTGGAAGGTCAATGGAACCAACTTTGCATCATGGGGACAGTATTGTATTGAAGCAATCGGATTATGTTTCTCGTGGGCAAATTGTTGTATTCAAGAAACCAAATTCATGGGATTCATATGTGGAACGTGACACCAATTTGATAAAACGCATCACGGCAATACCTGGAGACACACTCGCATTCGATGGGAAAGCATTCAGAGTAAATGGGAAAACAGTGTATGAACTGGACCAAGACAATTATGAATGCGCTAAAGGACAAACAGGATATGAGCATACATTAACTGGTGAGGAATTATTCGTCATGGGTGACAATGCAAGTCACAGTTTGGATTCGCGTCGTATTTTCTGTGACGGAAACATGGGTAAAATTTTTATTCCCAAGTATGATGTTGTTGACCATGGTACCATCGTTTTTCGATTTTGAGGTGCGGAATGAAATTGGCGTTAATCTTGGACAAATCGTCTGCTTTCCGAGATTTTCAGCGTGCGAGCATTTTGAAACAATGGCAATCTGATACTGATGTTCAGCGAGTGAATTCATTGGATGAAGTGGGACAAGAAACCATTTTCGGAAACCCGCCTACAGCTGTCATGGAACTGGATGACATCATTACAGTTAAAAAACTGGTCAAAGATTTGGAATCATATTCATCAAAGAATGAATTGAATCATAAATTACGGTATGGGTTGGTTCTTGTTTCAGGGGCCAATCGTAACTCAACAAAGAAATTGGAACAAATCGTCAATCATTTGGGCGGTTGTGTCATACTGGCCAAAGAATCATCCAAAGACAAATTAAGTGTAACCACTAAATTGCTGTCAAATCTATCTCTTGGACGTAGTGAAAAACGCTTCTTGGAAGATTATGTTGCAGATGACTATGACAGTTTGTTTTCTTTGTTACGGTCACTGGAAACATTGACTCCTAAACAGCAATCCATGATTACGGTATCAGATTTGATGATTCGTCTGCCGCAACCTCCAGGGTCCATTCCACCTTGGGAAATCGAGAAACCTTTGATGCAAGGCGATGTACCTGAAACAATAAGTGTTTATCGCAGAATCATTTTACACAGTCATCCTTTGGTGGTGTTATCTGTTTTACGCAATAAGATACAATTGATGTGGCGAATAGCTGTTTTGGAGCACTTTCACGGCATCACTGATAGAACACAATTGTCCGCTGCTCTATCTGTTTCCAACAGTTATGCACTCAAATTGGCACAGAACATGTCACGACAATTAGGATTAAGCATTTGTCAAAAGTTAACAGAATTAATAGCACAAGCTGAAACTGATTTGAAGGGCGGGTCTCAGGCGGATAATTCTGTTACAATGGAACTTCTGCTTGTGCAGATTGCCAAACAGGTAAGGAAGTGAGAATCGTATGGCACGGATGTCAGCTGTTGAACGTGCTCAGAAAAAACGACGGGAAACATTGGAGGCTTTCGAGGCCGACCCGTTCATTGGCTACGAGACCCCAACCGATGCCGTGAATGATTGCATGTGTTCCAGTCAAGTTGAGGTATTGGCTCGATTACTGCAACGTGAGAATTTATTCATCTCGGGTCCAGCTGGTTCCGGAAAAACACACATTGTCCAACAATTCATCAAACTGTTGGATGCAAAATTTGAGGGTCGTTTTTCTGTTGCTGTTACTGCTTCCACAGGATTGGCAGCTGCATTGATTGATGGACGTACTGTTCATTCGTGGTCTGGGTTAGGAATTCTTGACAAAGAATTCACCACAAAGGACCGTATCAGTTATGCCGCGAGAACTCGTATAAAATATACGGATGTATTAATTATTGATGAGATTTCAATGCTGCCGGCTTATTACTTGGACAACATCGACCGAGTGTGTAAAACAATTCGTAAAAATGATGAACCTTTTGGTGGTATTCAAGTAGTTCTTTTGGGGGATTTTCTTCAACTTCCTCCAGTTGCTCCACGAAATAGAACAAATACTGCGAATTATCAACCAGCGATTTGTTCAAATGCTTGGAAGAACGGAAACATCCAATATGCATACATGGACAAGGTGAGACGTACAGCGGATAAACGCTTGTTGCATTTGCTTCGCACCATTGAACGTGGCGAAATGGATGACCAGAGTTACCATATTCTGGAAAACTGTCGAACAAATACACCTGATACGAACAAAACGTATACTACTCTGTTCACCACCAACAAAAATGTGAACAAATACAATGAAGAACAGCTGGCATCAAATCAAAACCCATTGAAAGTGTTTCATGTTCAGAAGATTTTCGGCAATACTGACGCCGTTGACAAACTGATTAAAACACGCAATATTCCAGAAGTTTTGGAATTGAAAATTGATGCCACTGTTATTGTTACCGCTAACTACTATGATGCGGCCATGGAACAAATGGTAGCAGCGAATGGTAGTGTGGGAAAAATTATTTCCATATCTGACGATTCAGTACAGGTGCAGTTGAACAATGGAAACATTGTTGGAATTACGCGTTTAGTGTATGAGGCTTATCGCAAGAAAACAATTACCACTTCGCCAGAGAACAAAATAGTGGAAGTGGATGAATTGGAAGCACAGATTAATCAATTCCCACTGAAACTGGGGTATGCAATCACGGTTCACAAGTCCCAAGGGCAAACATTTGATGCCATTAAAGTGGACCTTTCTAATTGTTTCACTCCTGGTTTGGGGTATGTGGCGCTTTCACGAGCCCGCAGTGTTGATGACATTCTGCTGGAAGGTTATGACGAGAAAGCTTTGCAGGTGTCTTCACGTTCTCAACGTATTTCACGATACGTCAAACGTCGAGCATATGCGGCACGATTAAAGTTTGCAGAGAATCCAGAAGACAATAGCCAAATTCTTACAAATCCCTTGCTGGCAGTTTGTTATTGGGATGAAGAGGAAGCCGGGAATGTCCGTCGTGAACGAGACAAGAAGAAAGACAACACATGAAATAGGACCATTGTGTCAACTTGTTACAATGACAAACGAAAACACGAGGAAGGTCAAGTAAAATATGAATGATAACACTAATGACACAACTGAAGATAATAAGGATACAGTTGTTGAGAAGAATTCGGAAACAATAGCTGATGATTCTGAAACATCAGTTTTTGATACTGATGATGATTTGAATGAAACTAAAGAAGATGGTTCAGTGAATCAGGACAATAATTCTGAAGAATCAACCACCGACTCTCAAGCTGCCGTATCCAAGAAACGTAAATGGGTCATTGTTGTTGTTAGCACTATTGTTGCTTTTCTGCTGCTTATTGGTGGTTATTTCATCTATCTTGCTTATGATAATGCTAATTATACGCATGTTCCACAAGCAATCAGTAAAGTCACTTCCAACGATGATGCCTGTGCTCCTTTCAAAGAAGCCAAACTGGAATGTCAGGTAACATGGGTGGTTAATGATGAAAAACCACGTGGAACATTGGTTGAGCAGAATATAGAACCAGGTACAAAAACAAAAATTGGGGAAACAGTAGCCATGAAATATTCCAATGGTCCTGCCAAATCAGAGTTCCCGAATTTGGTTAATGTACCGTTGGAAGAAGCAAAAGCAAAATTGTATGAAATAAATGTTTCTGTTGAGGCTGTGAATGAAGTGGATGGTAAAGGGCTTCCAGCCGGAAATGTCGTCAGCGCAAGTATCGAACCGGGTACTGAAGTAGCTAATGGAACATCCGTCACTTTGAATGTTTCCAACGGTAAGGTTACACTGCCTGACTGGGAAGGTAAGAGCAAGGAACTTGTCACTGCTGAAGCAGAACAACTCGGATTGAACGTTATTTTCAGCGAGGAAGAGTCAGAAAAACCTTCAGGTATTGTCATTGGGCAAACTCCTAAAGCGGGTGAGGTGGAAAGTGGAAGCGATGTGCAGGTTGTTGTTTCCAAAGCATTCGAGTCCAAGGAAATTACTGTTCCTGATGTGATTGGCAAAACTGCGGAACAAGCACAAACCGATTTAGCGGTTGCAGGATTCCGTCATATCAAGACTGTGGAAGTGGTAAGTTCAACAGTTACTTCCCCTCAAGTAACTCATATTGTTCCTGGTGTGGGTCAAACTGGTAAGAGTGAAGAAAACATTGTTATTATTGTTTCAAAACCCCAATCTTGATACATTAATGGCCGCAGATTCCTAAATGTCTGCGGCCATTCTTTTGCCCATTAAACAAAATGCTCAATATTGTTGAAATATTATAATTACCAAACCACTGTGGTATTGATATTATCAAACGTTCGTGCTCATTATTGTAGGTTTTTGCATTTATCCTATCTCTTTGAATGAGTTTCTGTTAATCCGAAAATCAAATAACACAAAACCGGTATGTACTGGTGAATCGAAAGCTTATGATGAAAAAAAGAACAACAACAAAACTGACAACAGGACTTATTACAGCCATGATTTCGTTGAGTCCTACCGTGGCTATGGCTGTACCTCCATCCCCAATTGACAATACTGCTGTTTTGAATGCTGATGGGACCGGGAGTACTGATTCCTCATTCAAAGCACGTATTGTTGTCAATTCTGACGAAAACACACAAGTGATTGATGTAACTGACGCCAAAGCCACCATTGATGAGTTATTGTCAGCACGAGGACTCAAAAGCTATGAGTACCGTATTGAAGGTGACCATCCTCTCGTTGCGTCTCGAACACTTGAAAACAACGAAAATCTAGTGCTCTACAAACATGAGATAGCTGGAACATCGTCTACTGTGACATTACCGGCACCAGAAATTACCCAAAACAGTGATGATTTGTATGTAGGTGAAACCAAAGTAGAGAATGAGGGAGCAGCAGGTGAAGCCCTTAAAACAGTGATTTCAACGCAAAGTCGTGCTAAAGCGGGAACTGAAACCGCCAGTGAAGAAAAGTTGACTGTTTTAACTGCGCCAATACCCAAGGTTGTACTGGTTGGCACCAAAGAGCGTCCAAAAGAGACCACAACAACCGAACCTGCTGTGACATCAAATGAGCCTACTGTTAATGAAGTGGCCAACACCCCTGGTCGTACTGCTGCTCATTCATCAAACACTAATTCATCTTCAGGTGATAAGTGGGGTCGTAATACAGATGATGAGAAGCGTTCATTGAAAGCATCAAATGTGGACAATGCCACTATTCAAATGATTATTGACCAAGTTGGGAAACCATATGTTTGGGGTGCTTCTGGCCCTAATGCATTTGACTGTTCTGGACTGGTGTATTGGGCTTATCATACACACAATGGTAAAAACATTCCACGTATCGCCCATGCTCAAGGTTTGGCATCCACTCCTGTCAGTAAAGACGAGATTCAACCTGGAGACATTTTATGGACCAGTGTGCACATCGGAATTTATGTTGGCAATGGCAAAGTAGTTCATGCTGCTAATCCAAGACGTGGTGTAGTTATCACTGACCTCAACTGGTTCCTAAAATCAGGCTTTAAAATCGGACGTCTCTGATTCCATCAACAATGAAAGCCCCTTGTGTCATATTCATCACAAGGGGCTTTTCCATATGTTTTTACATACATCAATGGTTTAGTTCAGATTCCAATAATGGACGTAATTCCTGCCATTCTTCATCCAGACCGTTCCAAGCGGCATTGTAAACGTTCTCAGGTGTGGGAATGGGTGTACGACGAAACGGAAGCCTAACATTGGAAGGAGACAACAATGGGTCGCCTTGTTGCAAATGATTCAAAACACTGGAACATGACCTAGCAAACAAATAGTAACGACCAACAATAAACATCACAATTATTGCAACAAATAATAATACAGCCGCAATCTCTAGAATGAGCAATCCGCTACCTAAAAGGACTCCAGCCATCATTATTCCCACAACACTCACACCACCAAGTGTTGGAGTTACCTCATTGGATAGTGCTTTACGGATTTGTTCCACTTCACTAATCAACATTTCACGTACAGTGACCAAATCATCAGCATAGTCGTTGTCTAATATGGGTTTTTCGTTCATCAATATTCCTTGGTTGGGCTTGTCAAAATATCGCTCCATCACGATAGTCAGGATTTGCCTTTTCAACCATATTGTGTCATATTGTTGCATTATGATTAGCAACTATAACTTTAACAGCCATCATGTTGGACCTAAGAATGTCCAAGACGAATTTTTCAACATGACTACTGAACAGATTAGAAACGCTGTGGAGACTGGCCGTTCTGCAATGGTCAGTATTTGTATGAACCTGACACACGACTTCAACAAAGCGTCCGTTGTGCGTGCTTCAAATGCATTTCTCGGCAATAGTGTGTTCATGGTGGGCAAACGGCGTTTCGACCGTCGCGGCACTGTTGGCATGCATCATTATGAGAATGTGTTACATGCTGACGAGTTGGATGATGTCTTTAATTTGCTCATCCCTAAAGGCTACACATTTTTTGCTGTTGACAACAGTGAAGGATTTACTCCTCGACCAGTTTATGATGTGGACATTCCTGAAAAGTCTGCTTTCATTTATGGGGAGGAACAGAAAGGCCTCAGTAAAGAGGTTATTGAACAGTGTGATGCCATGATTTATATTCCACAGTATGGGGTGGTACGGTCACTGAATGTGGCTCAAAGTGCAGCTGTCATCATGAGTGAATATGCTCGCCGTCATCGAATTTGGTGATGTTTATTACTGAATTCACCGATTAATCTTAGTTGGTAAAATGACTTGGTATTAATTGGCGAATTCATGGAGACAGCATGTTCAAATTGGCGCACATCAGCGACCCCCATGCGGGATACAAAGCTACCAGTTTGGTCAATGCACAAGGAATTAATTTGCGTGAAGCTGATGGGTACCTTGCTTTGTCACGTATTATCACTGAAATCATTGAGGAAGGTGTTGATGCCACTGTTTGGGCTGGAGACACTTTTCATCAACCTTCCCCAGATATCCGAACCATCATATTTGTGCAAAACCAGTTGAGGCGTTTATGGAGTGCGGGGATTCCAGCTTACTTGTTGGCGGGGAATCATGACACCAATGATATCCGAGCCGATATTGCTGCATCCAGAGTGCTGCATGACCCGTGGCGTAAAGTGTTTTCACATGCTGAACCTTATGTAACCCATGAAATCGCTGATGGTATTCATTTACACATGGTTTCGCATCACATGTATGGGGAGCAAGCTGATACCATGAAGCTGGTGAAACCATTTGATGGAGAAATCAACATTTTGTCCACACATGGTAGCATATTTGACAAGTATCTTCATGAAACCCTGCATGCAGAGCAATCTCCCCGAGAAATTGTGATACCCCCCACACTCTTGGATGACCATAATTGGAGCTATTCCCTGTTTGGTCATATTCACGAAAGAGGCTGGGTGGGCTCAACTGACGGGATGACAGATACAGCAAAAAGCAAAATCTATTACAATGGTTCTACTATTCGACGTGGTTTCAGTGACAAGGAAGCAAAACTAGGTCGTGGATGGACATTGTGGATGATAGATGAATCAGGGGTTTTCACAGCTGATGTTCGTACCATAGCACAACGTCCACAATATGATTTTGCTACTATTGATGCCAAAAATTTGAATGCGTCAGACATTACTGAGCGAATTCTTAACAATTTGCAGGAAACACAAGTGAATGGCACCTCGTTTGATGCTCGTATAGCTCCAATTCTGCGTCAAACCATCATCAATATTTCTCCAGCAAAGTATCAAGCTCTGGATTGGGGTACTATTGACAAAAATACGAAACATGCAATGTCTTGGAGTGTGAAACATGCCACATTGCAACCTTTATCCTTGAAACAGCGAAACAGGGAATTGCCTGAACATCTTCAAGGGTTTGACAACAGTGATGTGGTGAAAGGCTACGATGAATGGGTAAATACCGCTCCGTCATTGCAGGGTGTAGAAACCACGACCAAGGAGCAAGTGGTTGAACAAGCCCGTAATTTTGTGAAACTGGGACAGGAGGAAACCCTTGAATCAGAATGATTTGATTGAACCAACTGATGAAAAAGTTGATTCCACCC